>ERZ773269.26-NODE-26-length-139499-cov-13.186605_pt1 | contig 139499 bp, 113 predicted proteins | sample MGYA00511958_ERZ773269 | MGnify/ENA primary metagenome ERZ773269 (study PRJEB29015, sample SAMEA2737761) | human gut metagenome | biome: human gut; feature: human-associated habitat; material: faeces | place: China | collected 2012 ... | reverse complement strand
GTGTGAGCCTGTGAGTGGATCCTGTAGGCCGGGTAAGGCGCAGCCGCCACCCGGCGAAATCACGGCTACCGTGCCTGGTATCTTGCCCGGCGGCGCTGCGCTTGCGCGGGCCTACGGGGTGTGAGCCTGTGAGTGGATCCTGTAGGCCGGGTAAGGCGCAGCCGCCACCCGGCAAAAAAATCGGCGCTCGTGCTTAATGCCTCTGCGGAGGCATTTTTTACGTCCCTCTGGCAAAACTGACAAATAACCTGGCAAGAGCAAACAAACGCTACGGCGCCGCGGGCTGGTAGCTTAAGGGTGACAAAGCCGACATTCGCAGCGGCATAAGACAACACAACAATAAGATGAGGTCACAATGGCAAACGGCTTGAAATTTTCTCCTCGTAAAACCGCACTGGCTCTCGCTGTCGCGGTGGTTTGCGCCTGGCAATCACCGGTCTTCGCTCACGGTAGCGAAGCCCACATGGTACCGCTGGATAAAACGCTGCAGGCGTTCGGCGCTGACGTGCAGTGGGATGACTATGCGCAAATGTTTACCCTGGTAAAAGATGGCGCTTACGTCAAAGTGAAGCCCGGCGCCAAAACGGCGATCGTCAACGGTAAATCCCTTGACCTACCGGTGCCGGTGGTGATGAAGGAAGGTAAAGCCTGGGTCTCCGATACCTTTATCAACGACGTGTTCCAGTCCGGTCTCGACCAGACCTTCCAGGTGGAAAAACGCCCTCACCCGTTAAACTCGCTCTCGGCGGCGGAAATCAGCGAAGCGGTGACCATTGTTAAAGCCGCGCCGGAGTTCCAGCCGAATACCCGCTTTACTGAGATTTCCCTGCACGAGCCGGATAAAGCGGCGGTATGGGCCTTTGCCCTGCAGGGAACGCCCGTTGATGCCCCCCGCACTGCCGATGTGGTGATGCTGGATGGCAAACAGGTGATGGAGGCGGTGGTCGATCTGCAAAACAAAAAAATCCTCTCATGGACGCCGATCAAAGGCGCGCACGGCATGGTGCTGCTCGATGATTTCGCCAGCGTGCAGAACATCATCAACGCCAGCAGCGAATTCGCGGCGGTGCTGAAAAAACACGGTATTACCGATCCTGGCAAGGTGGTCACCACCCCGCTCACCGTCGGCTACTTCGATGGCAAAGATGGCCTGCAGCAGGATGCGCGTCTGCTGAAGGTGGTCAGCTATCTCGATACCGGCGACGGCAACTACTGGGCGCACCCGATTGAAAACCTGGTGGCGGTGGTCGACCTGGAAGCAAAGAAAATCATCAAAATCGAGGAAGGCCCGGTGATTCCGGTGCCGATGGAACCGCGTCCGTATGATGGCCGCGACCGCAACGCCCCGGCGGTGAAACCGCTGGATATTACTGAACCGGAAGGCAAAAACTATACCATTACCGGGGATACCATTCACTGGCGGAACTGGGATTTCCATCTGCGTCTTAACTCGCGCGTCGGGCCAATCCTCTCGACGGTGACCTACAACGATAACGGCAAAAAACGCCAGGTAATGTATGAAGGTTCGCTCGGCGGGATGATCGTCCCCTACGGTGACCCGGACGTCGGCTGGTATTTCAAAGCCTATCTGGACTCCGGCGATTACGGCATGGGCACCCTGACCTCGCCGATTGTACGCGGCAAAGACGCGCCGTCGAATGCGGTGCTGCTGGATGAAACCATCGCCGACTACACCGGCGCGCCGACCACCATCCCGCACGCCGTCGCCATATTCGAGCGCTACGCCGGGCCGGAATATAAGCACCTGGAGATGGGCAAGCCCAACGTCAGTACCGAGCGCCGGGAGCTGGTGGTGCGCTGGATCAGCACCGTCGGCAACTACGACTATATCTTTGACTGGGTATTCCACGACAACGGCACCATCGGCATCGATGCCGGCGCCACCGGGATTGAGGCGGTGAAAGGCGTGCTGGCGAAAACCATGCACGACCCGAGCGCCAAAGAAGATACCCGCTACGGAACGCTGATCGACCATAATATTGTCGGCACCACCCACCAGCATATCTATAACTTCCGCCTCGACCTCGACGTGGACGGCGAAAACAACACTCTGGTGGCGATGGACCCGGAGGTGAAGCCCAACACCGCCGGCGGCCCGCGCACCAGCACCATGCAGGTGAATCAGTACACGATTGACAGCGAACAGAAAGCGGCGCAGAAATTCGACCCGGGTACGATTCGCCTGCTGAGCAACACCAGCAAAGAGAACCGCATGGGTAACCCAGTCTCTTACCAGATCATCCCTTACGCTGGCGGCACCCATCCGGCGGCGACCGGCGCCAAGTTCGCCCCCGACGAGTGGATCTACCATCGTCTGAGCTTTATGGATAAACAGCTGTGGGTGACGCGCTACCACCCGAGCGAACGCTATCCGGAAGGCAAATACCCCAACCGCTCCGCTCACGATACCGGGTTAGGCCAGTATGCCAAGGACGATGAGTCGCTGACAAACCACGACGACGTCGTGTGGATCACCACCGGCACCACCCACGTGGCGCGCGCTGAAGAGTGGCCGATCATGCCAACCGAATGGGCGCACGCCCTGCTGAAGCCATGGAACTTCTTTGACGAAACGCCGACCCTCGGCGAGAAGAAACAGTAATCTCAACCCACGGTGAAATCGAGCAGGATTTTACCGCCTCTTCCCGGCTGGCCGGCGGCGGCAATCGCCTCGCGCCAGTCGTTCAACGCCACCCGCTGGGCCGGCGGTTGCGTAGTCGTCGGCAGCCGCTGCCAGATCTCATCGAACGCCGCCCGCCATGCCGCCACGCTGAGGCCAGGCAGCGCCTCCCGCAGATGAAACTTGCGCACCGCCGCGCTGGCGCGCGTCTGGATCAACGGCCGCCCGGATAATAAGCCGTAGGAGACCAGGGTCGACGACGCGGGCAGCACCGACAACAGCGTGTTCCCCAGCTCCCCGCCCACCGCGTCAAACACCAGATCGCTGTGCTGGCTGACCTTCTCCACCAGCGCCCGGTCGGCGTCGAGGATCGGATAGATCCCGGCCTGCTCCAGACGCGCCCGATGCTGCGGCGAGCGAATAATCCCGCTTACCGAACGGGCGCCCATGGCCAGCGCCCACTGCCCCAGCAGGCTGGCGCAGGAGGAGGCGGCGGCGGTCAGCACGATCTGTTTCCCGGCAACCGGCCAGCGACTGAGCATCAGCATCGCAGTCAGCGGATTGATATACCCGCGGGCGGCCAGCAGATCGTCCACCGCCGGGGGAACCGGCACCAGCCAGGTCTCATCGAGATCGATAAACCGTTGCCAGGTGCCGCCCCCGCGCAGGGGCAGCACCCGCTGGCCCGCGGTCAGCCGGCTGCCGAATGGCGCGGCGACCACCTCGCCAAGGCCTTCGTAGCCGGGGACGGCCGGCAGTCGGGTACGGTGGCGATAGGCGCCGGTGATGGGGATCAGATCTGAAGGATTCACCGGGGCATAGCGCATCCTGACCCGCACCCGTCCACCGGCCAGCGGCGCCAGCGGGGCGCGTTTCAGCGTTAGCACCGCGGCCGGCGGCCCGTAGCGGTCATAAACAATGGCGTCGTTGAACATCGACTGGCTCCAGACAACGAAAGACGGGATCATAGCAGATCCCGTCCGAAGCCGCTTACGCTGGTGGCCAGACCTGGGGGAACAGTGGAGAATCCAGCGGGTCGCCGTCCCGCAGGGTCAGCTCGGGGAACGGCGGCGACGTCACGCCGCCGCGGTCCGCAAAGGCGGCGTCATCCCCCACCCAGCGGGCGGAGAAGACCCGTCGCGCCCGCGCTCCGGGGTTGCCGCGGGCGCCATGGACGGTGCGAAAATGGAAGGCCACCGCATCCCCCGGCTCCAGCGCCCAGCTGACGATATCGTACTCGTCCTCATGGGCGTCGATATCTGGCAGCGCGCTGAACCGGGTGTGCTCATAGAGCCTGGTGCCATTGAAGCGGGTGGGACTGTACTCCGCCTCCCAGCGATGCGACCCGCGAATGCAGCGCAGCGAGGTGGCCTCTGCTACCGGGTCCAGCGGGATCCAGAAGCTGACGTTCTGTCGGCCGGAGACGCAATAGTAAGGCTGGTCATGATGCCAGGGGGTGACCGTGCTGCCCCCGGCGGGTTTGACCAGCGTATGCTCATGGAAAAATTTCGCCGTCTGCGACTGCATCAGCGCCGCGGCGATTTCGGCGGCGGCCGACTGGAAAACAAACTCGCTAAACGCCGGGATCCGCGACCAGTTGCAGTAATCCTGAAAAAAAGGCGGCGAACCATCTTTGGGGATCACCGTGCGCGCATGACCATATTCGCTGGGGCTGGCCATCAGCGCCGTGACCCCCTCGGCGAGGCGCTCAACCCAGGGGGTAAAAACGCCCTTCAGTAATACCACGCCGTCCGCCTGCCAGCGGTCGACTGTCGCTTGATCGATATGGTGAGAGTATTGGTTGTGCATCGCTTGGGTTCCTGTGTGGGTGGATCAGGTAAGCGGTTCTGCGGGCTCGGCGCGCATCCACGCGCAAAGCTGGCCCAGCATCGCCATGCAGCGTTCGGTCTGGTCGATGCTGATGTACTCATCGGCCTTATGGCCCTGGGCCATGCTGCCCGGCCCGCAGACCAGGGTCGCGACGCCCATCTCGTCGAACAGCCCCCCTTCGGTGCCGAACGCCACGGTGGAAAACCGATCGCTGCCGCACCACTGCGCCAGCCAGCGGGCGAAGTCGGACTGTGGATCGCTGAGCAGCGGCGGGTAGTGGCTCAACAGCTGAAACTGGATGTCGCTTCCGCCGCCGACCCGGCGCATCTCCGGCAGCAGCCGGCGGCGGGCGTAGGCCGCCAGCGCTTCGGTAACCGCTTCGGGACGCATCCCCGGCAGGTAGCGGATTTCAAAATCAAAGCGACAGGACTGCGGAACGATGTTCAGCGCGGCGCCGCCCTGAATGGTGCCCACCTGCAGGGTGCTGAAAGGCGGCGAAAAGCGGCTGTCCAGCTGCCGGGCCAGACGCTCGCCCAGCCGATCCAGGCGGTTGATCAGCCTGGCCGCGTAGCGGATGGCGTTCACCCCCTGCGGGGCATAGGCCGAATGGCAGGCCTGGCCCTCAATGCAGCAGCGCATGGCCAGTTTGCCTTTATGACCGAACACCGGCTGCATCTCCGTCGGCTCGCCGATGAGGCACAGCGCCGGTTTCTCCGGCGAGGCCTGCAGAAAATCCACCAGGCTGCGCACGCCGAGGCAGCCGACCTCTTCGTCATAGGAGAAGGCCAGATGCAGCGGCATCCGCAGCGGCGCCGCCAGAAAGTCATCCACCGCCGCCAGCACGCAGGCGAGAAAGCCCTTCATATCGGCGCTACCGCGGCCATAGTAGCGGCCATCGCGCTCGGTCAGGCTGAACGGCGGCACGCTCCAGTCCTGCCCGTCCACCGGGACCACGTCGGTATGGCCCGAGAGCATCACCCCGCCGCCGCCGGACGGCCCCAGCCGAGCGTAGAGATTGGCCTTTCCCCCCGACGGGTCATAAAAGCGGTGGGACGCCACGCCGCGGGCGGCGAGAAAATCGGCGATCCAGTCGATCATCGCCAGGTTCGAATGGCGGCTGGTGGTATCAAAGGCCAGCAGCGCGGCAAGGATCGCTCCCGGCGTGTTATTCATCGCCAGGCACGCCATAGGCCGGCGCCTCGCGCGGGTCGAGCGCCCGGGTAATATAGGCCTCCATTTGCGGCTCCCACGCCAGCCACAGCTGCTCAAGGGCCGCCAGCGGATCCGCTTCCGCCCAGTCAATGCGCAGGTCGACCACCGGCCACGGGTAATCGTCCACCACCTTCACCGCCGCCGAGTGGACCGGCCCGGCCTCGCCCCCGGCGACGATCCCGGCGCGCAGTCCGGCAAGCAGCCGGCTGGTCAGCTCACCGGTGGCGGCCTCAAAGGCGCCCACCATCGCAGCGATCACCCCCTCACTGGCCAGCATGTTGCCCGCCGCCACGCAGTTATCCCCCGCCAGGGCGCCGCCGATCCCGAGGGTGAATTCCCCGCTGAACACCGCCGTGTCGCCGTTGGCGTCAATCGCCGCGACCTGGCGATATTCGCGGAAGCGATCCTCCGCCAGCGCCTGCTTCAGGGCCTGCTCAACGCTGGCTCCCGCTTCGAGCGCGCTGAGGATCTGCGGCCCCAGCGACGGCAGGGTAATGTTCTGGCTGGAAACCGCCCCCACGCCGGGCAGCAGCCACGGACAGCGCGACCCGACGGCCATGCTCGATGAACTAATGGCGATGCCCAACTGACCCGTTTCCGGGCAACGGGCGGTAAGGGAAAGGGTCATTCTGCCGCCTCCCCCTGCCAGTCGTCAGGGATCACCGCCGTGACGTCAATCTCCATCAGCCACTGCGGCTGCGCCAGGGCCGACACCACCACCCCGGTGGAGATGGGAAAGACCCCTTTCAACCATTTTCCCACCTCCTGATAGACCGGCTCGCGATAGCGGGGGTCGATCAGATAAGTGGTGGTCTTGACGATATGCGAGAGGTCGCTGCCGGCCTCTTTCAGCAGCAGCTCGACATTCTTCATCGCCTGTTCCGCCTGGGCTCGCGGGTCGCCGAGGCCGATCAGGTTGCCGGCGAAATCGGTGCCGACCTGGCCGCGAACGTAGACGGTATTCCCGGCCCGCACCGCCTGGCACAGATCGTTGTTCAGCGCCTGGTTCGGGTAGGTCTCTTTGGTGTTAAACATGCGAATACGGGTATGGGTTGGCATCAAAGCACTCCTTCAGGAAACGGTTATCAGGACGGCTGGTAACGCTGATACTGGCGCTGAATGGCGATCTGGTCGGCAATATATTTGGCATCGTGCCAGACGCCCCAGATAAAGGTGGACCCGCGCCGCGACAGCCACGGCAGGCCGAGAAAATAGACCCCCGGCTCCGTCGACACGCCGCGGTGATGCTGCGGCCGCTGCGCGTCATCGAAGGCGTTGACCTTCAGCCAGCGATAGTCGGTGGTATATCCGGTCGCCCAGATGATGGCGCCGATCCCGGCCTCGGCCAGGTCGAGGCTAAGCAGCGGGTCGCTGACGCAGGCCGGATCGGGCAGAAACTCACGGGCGGAGGGCTCTTCAGGCAGATCAGAACCGTTGCGCGCTACCCAGTCGTCGGCGGCGTCGAGCAACGCAAGATAAGAGGCATCGCCGCGGCGGATATTCTCCGCCAGGTCGGGGTGGAACAGCGCCCTGGCGCCGTCAAAGCCGCGGGTCTGCCCCACCAGGGTGACCCCCTGATGCGCCAGTTGGCGAAAATCGACGGTATGGCCGCCGCGCGCGCCGCTCACCGCGATAGTGACATGCTCTTTCCCCGGCGCATTGGCCGCGGCGTCCCACATTCCCAGCACCCCGAGCCACCAGCAAAAATCGCGCTGGCGATAGCGACGCGGCGGCCGGTCGTGCGCCCCCACCGACAGCCACACCGCGCGTCCGGCACGCTGCAGCTCATCGGCAATCTGGACGCCGGAGGAGCCGGCCCCCACCACCAGCACGCCGCCCTCCGGCAACTGCTGCGGATTAAAATAGTGCGCCGAGTGGAGCTGCTGAATAGCCGGACTCTGCGGGGCGATGGCCGGGATCGTCGGGCGCTGAAAGGGTCCGGTGGCCGCTACGATCCGCTGCGCCTCAATCACCCCCTGGGAGGTGTCGACACGAAAGCCCGGTCGCCCGGCGAGACGTTCGGCGCTGTACACCTCCACCCCGGTACGGATCGGCGCATTGAAGCTGCGGGCATAGGCGGCAAAATAGTCCGCAACCTGCTCTTTGCCGACAAAGCTATCCGGCGGGCAGTCCGGGAACACCATCCCCGGAAACCGATCGTGCCAGGCCGGGCCGTTGGCCACCAGCGAATCCCAGCGCCCGCTGCGCCAGGCCTGGGCAATACCCTGTTTCTCCAGCACCAGGTGGGGAATATCCAGCCGGGTCAGATGCTCGCTCATGGCGACGCCCGCCTGCCCCGCGCCGACCACCAGGGTATCGATCTCGGTTATCTGTTCAGTCATTTCTCTATCCTTCAAGCACAGTTGCCGACGAGGTCGCCGGAATTGACGGCTTTCAGGTTATTTAACTGTGACGAATTGGTAAAATATTATAAAACGATCGACTGAATAGAATTTTACGAGGCTGATTGACGACAAAAAAAAATAACGCCTGCCGGATCGACAGGCGTTATTTCAGCCGTGAGAGGGGGTTAATTCGATACTGCGGCAATAATCCATAAACAGTTGCGTTGGCCGCGTCGGCTCATTATTCGCGAGATGCGCCATAATTAAGGTTGAGGCGGGCATATCGTCGGCAATATCCCGCTGCACCACCCTTTCACCATCGTAGGTCATATCGCAACAGGGCCGGGTGACCAGCACCGAAAAACCGAGCCCCTGGCCGACCATACAGCGCACCATTTCGATAGAGGGTGAGCTGTAAGCTACTTCCGGGTGATAGCCTTTTTCCTTAAAGATGGAGATGAAATAATTTTTGCTCGGGACCGCATCAAGGAGGATCATTGGCTCGCGGCTCAGCTCCTGCAGCGTCACCTGCGCCTTTTGCGCCAGCGGATGCGCGGCGGGCAGCAGCGCGTAGGGTTTATGCGGGGCGTTAAGCCGTTCTTTATTGATCGAGTGGCCAAGCTCCAGATCGTAGACCAGCGCCAGGTCAAAGCGGCCGCGGTGCAGGCCATGCATCAGCTCATGCTGTTCGCCGTCATACAGATGCAGCGTTATTTCCGGATAGCATTTCTTAAATCCAGCCACCAGCTTCGGCATATACAGCGGAGCTACCGATTCAAAGCAACCGATGGAGATCATGCCAGAAACCAGCTCTTTATCCGCCCGCGAATTCTGCTCAAATTCCCACGACAGGCGCAGCAGCTCCTTCGCTTTATCGTAGATCCGCCGACCGCTGGAGGTGAGCGAGACGCCCTGCGCGTGGTGGCGAATAAACAGCTGCTGGTCGAAGGTGCTCTCCAGATTCTTAATGGCAATGGAAATCGACGGCTGCGCAATGTGCAGCTGGCGGGAGGCCTCGGCGATACTCTCCGTCTCCACCACGGTGACGAAATATTTGAGCTGCTTCAGGGTAAATCGGTTCATAGCATCACCATTGATAAAATATGGTCCGGCGCACGCAGGAAATAGTTTTCCCCTAAGTCCCAAGCAATCCGCGTGCCACCCGCGAAAAATGGCGGCGCATTGCCCGCCAGGGGGCGATATTATTTATTCTCCTCCCTCGCCGGCACGGTTTATTTCCGCTTTTGCACCATCATGCAACACGCTGCACATTGAGCAGGCAGCGGTCGCCCCAGTTTCGCGCAAAATAACCTGCCTGCATAAAATATCGTTATTCAATTGCAGCTATTGTTTTTAAATTGTTTACGCAAAGTATCCTGATAATCACTTTAAATTCCATATCGTTAATAACGCTGTATAGTTTTTTTAAACTTAAAGACCAAAAATTTACTAATTGCCTCTGAAAGCATCCCGCCAGCATAGTGTATTCGCACGATGAACACCGGCGGCTCCCCATTAATGCACAGCCGAGCCGCTTTCATTTAGGTTAATTATGACGAGTGAAATAGCCCATGACGTTTAACTGGAACTACATGTTAAGCCTGCTCAGCGATGCCGATTTTTGGTGGGCCACCTGGACCGTCATTAAATTAAGTTTGCTGACCTGGGGCTGCAGTATTGTGCTCGGCTTTATTCTGGCGCTGGCTAAACAGTCGCCGCGCGGCTGGTTATCCACCCCTGCCCGGCTGTATATCTGGTTATTTCGCAGTATGCCGCTGCTGGTCCTGCTGATTTTTGTCTACAACATGCCGCAGGCGCTGCCCTCCTTCGCGCCGGTGCTGAACGATCCCTTCTGGGCCGGCCTGCTGGCGATGGTCCTCAGCGAAGCGGCCTATATTGCCGAGATCCATCGCGGCGGGCTGCTCTCCATCCCCCGCGGGCAGAGTGAAGCCGCGCGGGCCCTGGGTTTACGCTACGCCGGGATCCAGTGGCGGGTGATCATTCCCCAGGCGCTGCGCGTCGCCCTACCGGCGCTGGCCAATGAGTATATCGCCATTGTGAAGCTCAGTTCGCTGGTGTCGGTGATCTCCCTGACCGAAATATTGATGGTCGGCCAGCAGCTCTACTCGCAGAACTTTCTGGTCATGGAGACCATGACCGCCGTGGCGTTTTATTACATCTTTATCGTCACGGTGTTCGATTTTCTGCTGAAACGGCTGGAGAACTACCTCGATGTCACCCGACGCGACACCGCCCGGCCGGTGGATGCCGAGATGCAGCAGTTGGCGACCGCCCGGCGCCCGGCGATGGCGCGCAGCGTCTCCCAGGGCCAGGAGCCGGCGCTGCAGGCCTCTAAGCTGCATAAGGCCTACAACAATGTCGAAGTGCTGGGGGCGGTGAGCCTGCAGATCCAGCCCGGCGAAGTGGTCTCGGTTATCGGCCCGTCGGGCTCGGGGAAAACCACCCTCATTCGCCTGCTAAACGGTCTTGAGCAGATCGATAACGGCGAAATTCAGATTAACGGCCAGCCCTTTATTCATCTCGACCGTCAGGGGCAGCATAAGCCGCGCTTTATGGAGAATGCCGAACACCGTCTGAATATCGGCATGGTGTTCCAGAGCTTTAACCTGTTCCCGCATCTGACCGTGTTCGGCAATCTGCTGCTGGCTCCGCGCTATCACCATCTGGCGAGCGACGCGGAGCTGCGCCAGCACGCCTGCGAGCTGCTGCACAAGGTGGGCATGCTGGAACACGCCTGGAAGTATCCGCACCAGCTCTCCGGCGGTCAGCAGCAGCGGGTGGCGATCGCCCGCGCCCTGATGATGCGTCCGCAGATCATGCTGTTCGATGAGCCCACCTCGGCGCTGGATCCGGAAAAAGTGAATGAGGTGCTGCAGGTTATCGAATCCCTGGCCCACGAAGGCATCACGATGGTGATCGTCACCCACGAGATGAACTTCGCCTTCAAAGTGTCTGACCGGATCGTGTTTATGGAGAAAGGCCGGGTGGTGTGCGATGACACGCCGCAGGCGATGCGCAGCGGGCAACACCCGCGGGTCGAGGCCTTTCTGAAAGATGTTTCTCTGGCTTAATTATCGGGACGTGAAGAGGAAAAACTATGATTGCGCAGTGGCAAATTGAGCAGTTTCATCAGCAGGGTTATCTGGTGGTCGAAGGGGTGCTTTCCGCCGCCGACATCGCCACGCTGCAGAGCGATTTCGACGGCTGGGTCGAGGAGAGCCGCCGTCACGCGACGGCGTGGGGAGAAACCCTTGACGGGCGGCCGCGTTTCGATATCGAACGCGACCATGCTCCCGACCATCCGTCGCTGCGCCGGGTCGCCTCCCCGACGGAGATCTCCGAGGCCTATCGCCATACTGCACTGAATTCGCGGATGGCGGCCATCGCCGGGCAGCTGATCGGCGGCAACGGCACCCGTTTTCACCACAGCAAAATTAACTCCAAGCTGCCGCACACCGCCACCGAGGTGAAATGGCATCAGGATTTCCTCTTCACCCCGCACAGCAATGACGACATTATCACCGCCCTGCTGATGGTCAGCGAGGTGACGCCGGAAAATGGCCCGCTCAATGTGGTGCCGGGCAGCCATCAGGGGCCGCTGCGGTCCCACTGGCAGGAGGGTCGCTTCACCGGGGCGGTGGATGACGAGGTGGTGACGGCTCAGTGCCAGCAGCCGCAGGCCTGTTTTGGCCCGGCGGGCTCAGTCTGCTTTATGCATACCCGCCTGCTGCACGCCTCCAGCCCCAACGAAACCGCCCTGCCGCGCACCCTGTTCATCAGCGTCTACGCCGCCGAGGATGCGCTGCCCTTCGGCGAAAACCCGCTGCCGAGCCGCCATGCCGGCCAGCTGGTGGCCGGGGAAGAGAGCGGTCTGGTGCGCAGCACCAATAACCAGCTTCGCCTGCCGCAGAAGCCGCGCGGCGCTTCGTTTTTTGTTCAGCAGGCCGGTGCCGATCGCGCCAGCATGTAATTCGCCCACACTCCGGAGGTTTTATGACACGCTTTTTCGCACCACGCCCGCTGGCTCTGCTGCTCTGCGCAGCGGGGGCTCTGACATCCCTGAACGCGCTGGCCTTCCAGCAAAGCGGCAAGATCACCGCCGGTTCGGACATGACCTTTTTCCCTTACGAGTACATGGAGAACAACAAACCGGCGGGGTTTGATATTGAACTGCTCGACGGTCTGGCGAAGAGCATGGGCCGCGAGGCGGTGAATATCGACACCCGCTTCCCCAACCTGATCCCCGGACTGCAGGGCGGGCGCTTCGATATCACCAACTCGTCGATGTACATTACCGCCGAGCGCCTGAAGGTGATCGACATGGTGCCGTATCTGAAAAGCGGGGAAGCGATCCTCGCCCGCAAAGGGAGCGACTACCAGCCTAAGACGCCGGAAGACTTCTGCGGGCATAAAATCGGCTCGATGGGCGCCACCTCGTGGCTGGCGCAGTTGCAGAAGCTTTCCGCCGACTACTGCGTGAAGAAAGGGCTGAAGCCAATTGCGCTGAGCGTCTATACCACCGACCCGCAGACCACCCAGGCGCTGCTGTCCCGCGCAGTGGATGCGCAGATCACCGACGCCGCCGTGGCGCGCGGGGTGGTGGAAAAGCTGGGCGACCGGGTGGCGATCTCCTCTGACACCCTGATCTATCCGGTGCTGAACGGCTTTGGCGTTAAAAAAGGCAACACGGAGGTGAAAACCGCCCTCGAACAGGCGCTGAAAAAATACAGCGCGACGCCGGAATATGCCGCCTTGCTGAAGAAATATCACTTCCAGGCGCCGACGGCAGAGGATCTGCAGACCCTGATGCCGAAAGCGGAGTAATGCCCATGCGCGATTCCGATGAAGAGCAGATCCGCATCGACCTGGCGGCCACCTTTCGCATCATTGCCCATCTCGGCATGCATGAGGCGGTGGCCAACCATTTCAGCGCCGCGCTCTCCGCTGACGGGAAAACGTTTTTACTCAACCCGAAGTGGAAACACTTTTCGCGCATCCGCGCCAGCGATCTGCTGGTGCTGCACGCCGATGATGAACGTTGCGCCGCGCGACCTGACGTCGATGCCACCGCGTGGGCTATTCACGGGCAGATCCATCAGCGACTGCCCGACGTGCGGGTGGTGCTGCATCTGCACCCGGTGTACACCACCAGCCTCGCCTGTCTGGCGACGCCGCAGATCCTACCCATCGACCAGAACACGGCCCGCTATTTTAACCGGGTCGCCGTCGATACCTTGTACGGCGGGATGGCGGACACCGCGGCAGAAGGCGCCCGGCTGGCGGGGCTGCTGACGGATAAACGCCGTCTGCTGATGGGCAACCATGGGGTGCTGGTGACCGCCCCGACTATCGGCGAAGCGTTCGACGATATCTGGACCCTGGAGCGCGCCTGTCAGATCCTGATCACCGCCTGGTCAACCGGCCAGCCGCTGAAGGTGCTGTCGGACGCGGTGGCGGAAAAAACCGCCCAGGACTGGGAGAAAATTGCCGATTTCTCCCGGCAGCACTTTGCCGAGATGAAGCAGTTGATGATCGACCTCGATCCCTCCCTGGTGGATTAACCCCGCGCCAGCCCGGGGTCAGCCCGGGCCGTCGCTGGCCGCCGCCAGCAGCGGCACGATGATATCGCTGAGCGGCGTCGGTATGCCGTGTTGACGCCCGCGACGCTGTACCACCCCGTTACGAATATCCCACTCCAGCGGTCGGCCATGCAGGCGATCGATCATAATAGAGGTGCTTAAGTCGGCAGGCGCCCGATGAAAGCCGGCGATGATCTCCTCCGGCACGCTGTCGCTCAGGACGGCCCCTTCCGCCCGCGCCACCTGCAGGCATTCGCGCAGATAGGCCAGTCCGAGGGCGGTGATCTCCTCCCGGGCGAACATCCCGGCGCGTCGTCCGGTCAGCACCATCAGTCCGGCGACGGCGTTCTGCAGCAGTTTACGCCAGGCGACGCTGGTAAAATCCGCCGCCAGCTCCACCGCGCAGTGGGTTCCCGCCAGCGCCTGCTGCACCCGCTCCGCCCCCGGCAGATCCGGCAGCGTTAGTCGCGGCGCGGCGCGCAGCCAGACCGAAGCATCGGCGTCGCGCTGCGCCGGAAACCAGACCACCGACGGCAGCACCGTCGCGCCGCCGGTCAAAGGGGCAAACTGCTGGCGCTGCTCGACGCCGTTTTGCAGCACGCACACCACGGTGTCTGGCGAACACAGGGCCGCCAGCCACGGGGCGATGGCCTCCGTCTGGGTGGCCTTCACCGCGACAAACACCAGGTCGAAGGGGGCGGCTATCGCCGTCGGGTCGGTGAGCACCGGGCCGGGCACCACGATCTCACCCTCATCAGTGCGCAGCACCAGCGACGAATGGGCAGTGCGCCCGCAGACCACCGGCGCCCTCCCCACCGCAAACAGGGCGGCGGCGATCGTGGTGCCGATGGCGCCGGGACCAATTAGTGCAACTTCAGGAAATGCAGTCATGCCGAAGTCCTCCTCATCATTCTCCGCCCTGCGCGGGCAAAGATTGCCCTTCACAGTAGCGAGAAAGAGCGGAGGTCGGCAAGCGGGACGTCGGGAAAAGCGATGCGCCTTCCCCGACGGAGGGCTAGTAACGCACGCAGACGGATTTGGTTTCGCACCAGCCGTCGAGCCAGTCCGGGCCGAAATCGCGACCGGTGCCGGACTGCTTCATGCCGCCGAACGGCAGGTTGGCGTCAATCAGGGTATGACTGTTGACCCATACCGTCCCGGCCTGCAGGCGATCGGTATAGTTGAGAGCCTGGGTCAGGTCGCGGGTCCAGACGCTGGCGGTCAGGCCAAAATCGCTGTCATTGGCCAGGCGCAGCGCCTCCTCGCCGTCGGCCACCCGCACCAGGTTCACCACCGGGCCAAACACCTCCTCGCGGGTGAGGCGCAGTCCGGCGTCCGGGTTAACCACCAGCGTCGGCGGAATATAGTACCCCCCCGCATCCGGCCCGGCGCTGCCGCTGATAAGCTCCGCCTTCTGCTGTCGGGCCTCTTCAAGGTAGGCCGCCACCTTGTCGCAGTGGGCCCGGGAGACCACCGGGTTGATCTGCGCCGTCTCCAGCATCCCCGGCCCTACCTGCAGCGATTTCACCGCCTGCTCGAAGCCGCTGACCAGGGTGTCAAACAGCGGCGCTTCAATGTAGATCCGCGAGCTGGCGGCGCAGACCTGCCCCTGGTTAAGGAAGCTGCCGGTCATCAGCCCCTCAATGACCCACTGGGGATCGGCGTCTTTAAGCACAATCGCCGGGTTCTTGCCGCCCAGCTCCAGCGTCACGCGGGTCAGGCGGTCGGCGGCCACCCGCGCAATCTGTTTCCCGGTGGCCGTCGAGCCGGTAAAGCTCACCTTCGCCACCTGCGGATGGGCGGTCAGCGCCGCGCCGCAGCCGGCACCGCTGCCGGTGACCACGTTGAACACCCCGTCAGGAATGCCCGCCTGGGTCGCCAGCTCCGCCACCCGCAGCAGGGTCAGCGGGGTGGTTTCTGAGGGTTTAATGACGATCGAACAACCCGCCGCCAGCGCCGGCATCACCTTCCACATACCGATCATCAGCGGGAAATTCCACGGAACGATGCCCGCCACTACTCCCACCGGCTCTTTTTTGGTCCACGCCTGATAACGCGCCCCTTGCGGGAACGGGATCGAGACGTCCAGCGTCCGGCCGCTGATTTTGGTGGTCAGCCCGGCGGTGTAACGCATCCAGTTCAGGGTGCAGCCGACCTCGAAGGCGCGGGAGATGGCGATGGATTTACCCTGCTCGAGGGTTTCCAGCTGCGCCAGCTCCTCGCCGTGCTGCTCCACCAGATCGGCAAAGCGTAGCAGGATGCGCTCGCGGTCGGCCGGGGTGCGCCCGGCCCAGCGGCGGTCGACGAAGGCACGCCAGGCGGACATCACCGCCCGGTCAACATCCGCCGGGCTGGCGTCGGCGGTGGTGGCGATCGCCTGCCCGGTGGCCGGATCCCAGACGGTTAACCGGTTTTCGCTCTGCGCGGCGCAGGGGGCGCCGTCGATATACAGGCCATGCTGACGGTCTAAAAACTGCTGGACGCTGGCAAGCAGCGCTATCTGAGAGGTGAACATACCCTTTCCTTATTCTTCGCGGATAGTGCTTTCAGTCTATGTCCGGTTGGCGGCGGGCGCTTTTTTCTCTGTGACATTCGTTTGCGCCGCTGTGACAGTCGCCGCAATTCCGTCGCCTGCCCTGACAGAAATGTGCCGCAGGTAATAGTTCTTTCATATACCCGACATCGCGCCCTTGCCTGAGGCGGCATAAATGCAACAATGCAGAAACATTATTATTACAGGAGAAGGGCGAATGATGACCACGGCTGAGGGGGGGCTGGCGTACCAGCGCTGGCTGGCGACGATCAATCAGGTCTGCGGCCATTTCGCCGCCCGGCCGCTGGAGGGCCGCTTTCACGGCGAGATTGACGCCCGCTACGCCGGCAGCCTCAAGGTCAGCACGGTCACCGCCGCCGGCGTCAATCTCTACCGCACGCGCAATGAGATAAAACGCGATAACGACGCCTGGTTCTATACCGTGTTTCAGCTCGCCGGCGAAGCGGTGATCGAACAGGACGATCGCCAGGTGACCCTGGCGGCGGGGGATATCACGTTGATCGATGCCGCCCGCCCGTGCTCTATCGTCTGGCAGCAGACCTCGTGTCAGGCTTCGCTGCTGCTGCCGCGCCAGCGGGTGGCACCGGCGGGCGAGATAGTCACCGCCTGCCGGCTGGATAAGTCTCTGCCGATGGTGCAGCTGAGCCAGCGACTGCTGCTGGAGAGTATGGGCGGCGCGGCGCTCTCCGCCAGCGAAAGTGAAGCGGCGCTGGAGGCGATCGCCTGCCTGTTGCGCCCGGTGCTGCGCCAGCGTGAGCCGACCCCGTCCCGGCGGGACAAGCAGTTTCAGAAGATAATAGCGTTAATCGACGCATCCATTCAGTCGGAGCATCTGCGGCCGGAGTGGCTGGCCAGCGAGATGGGAATGTCGGTGCGCAGCCTCTATCGGCTGTTTGCCGACAAAGGGCTGGTGGTGGCGCAGTATATTAAGAACCGGCGGCTGGATCTGTGCGCCCGGGCGTTACAGGACGTCCACGATGACGAAAAGCTGGCGGGGATCGGCTACCGCTGGGGCTTCAGCGACCATAGCCATTTCTCCACCGCCTTTAAGCAGCGCTTTGGCGTCTCGCCGGGCGAATACCGCAAGCGCTGCCGCTAATTATTTGCGCAGCCACTGGCCGTTTAGCCCCTGAACGTACTCGCCGGGTTGAGCGCGGGCCACCAGCTTCTGTCCGGCCATTTTCGCTACCTCATCCACCGGCAGATTGTTGTCATCCGCCAGCTGCTGGTAGCTTTCACTGCGCGCGGCGTTGATCTGTTTCACCAGCGCCAGCGTCTCTTTATCCTGACGCAGCGGCGCCAGATAGCCGTTCAGCGTCTCCCCCACCCGCCCCTGCTGGCGCGCTTCGCTCAGGGTTAACGCCAGCGCGGGCGCGCTGAGCAGAGTCAGCGCCAGCGCCGCGGTTAACAGTCGTTTTCTCATCGTCGCCTCAGAACAAATCGCTGCGGGATTTCAGCAGGTTTTCCACATCCTTATCGACCTTGATATGGATCTCATGCTCAATTTTGACATTCATATTGATGGTGATGGGCTCTTTCGACGCCGCAATTTCGATACGCGGCGTACAGCCGGCGAGCAGCATCGACGCCACTATGGCCAGTAACAGCTTCTTCATTTAAGTTCCTTACATGTCTTACCGTCCGTACAGTGCCGCACGGGCAGCGTGGCATTCTGCTCAAGCCACGCCTGTAAATTGTCGCCAAAGCGTAAACTGCGCCACAGATCGAAAATATTCTCCTCATGAGCGTAGTTTAAATGCACGGTACTGCTTTTCCCGTCCACCCGGCTGGTGCCGTTGATGGCGGCTTTAAGCGTCAGCACGCCCAGATTGTTCAGGTTAATCTGCGTCGATGAACGGGAGATCTCCATATAGCGCAGCCAGTTGATCGCCGCCCCGGCGGAGACGTTGTCCGCCACCAGCGCATCGGCGGTGTCTTTATCCAGCCGCAGGGTCATCGGTCCGTCATTGCGCAGCCAGCCGTCGTGGATAATCCATTGATTGTTCTCCAGCCACAGCGGCAGCGCGCCGCTCACCGCCCCGGACATGGCGAACTGCTTCACCTTGACCGCGCTGGTCAGTTCGCTGCTGGAGATATGCTGCAGACGGATCAGCGCCGGGTCACGCTGCGGCATGCGCAGCTGCAGCAGGGTCAGCTTGCCGCCTAACAGGTCGACGCTGACGTCGCTAAGCTGCAGTGGATTGGCCTCGCTCCACGGCCAGGTGCCCTGCAGGTCCGCCGTCAGGTTGCGCGCGGTGACCTGGTTGACGATTTCGCCAATGCGCAGGGAGACCGGACGGCGGGTGCCCAGCTGCCAGTGGCCGTCGCTGAAGCGGAACGGCAGGACGAAGTCGACGCCGTTGATCTGGTTATCCGGCATCCAGGCGCTGCCGCCCTTCAGGACGCCATGGCCGCCTGCCTCAAATCCCTGCCCGGCTGCCGCCGAGAAGGCCACCTGCGCATAGAGACTGCCTTCGCGCAGGTTCATCTTCCAGTCCGGCGGCACCAGCGGCTGGAATACCGTCAACGACTGTTTTGGCCACCACGCCTGACCGCGCAGCCGTTCGCCATCCCAGCGCCCGGTCAACCGCACCGGGCCAATGGTATCGGCGTGCAGCGCGCCGGTGAACTGGAACCACGTCGGGTCCCGGCCGTCGAGGGCGAATTTCAGCGTCGACGCCGGAAGATAGCTGCCGCCGGTGAAGGTAGTTTTTGCCGCATCCAGCGACAGCGCGCCGGTCAGCCGAGGATGCTCAGCATCGCGCAGCCAGCGGATCGGCTGCTCGAGGGTCAGACGCGGCGTGCTGACCCGCATCGTGCCGTACTCGAGCTTGTCGAAACCCGTGGAGAGGCTGCTCAGCGTAATGGCATTGTCCCGCCACTCACCGCTGCCCTTCACATCCCAGCGCGCCTGCATAGGCGTGAAATGCCCCTCGCCCCAGTAGCGCCACTGCCAGCGGCCGCTGTCGGGCAGAAAATCGTTCGCCAGACCGTCCAGGTGCAACGTAAAGTCGCCCATCTGCTGCTCATGGGCGCGGAGGATCGCCTGCAGGCGGCCATCGACGCCTTGCTGCGTGACCTTTACCCCGGCCAGCGGCCAGCGAATTTCGTCAATGTTCAGCGCGTCGATCACCCGCCCGCGCGAACGCAGTAGCGCCCCGGGGTGAAACGCCAGCTGCGGGCTGACCAGCGACCCGCTGAGCTGGGCCGGCAGCGCGGCGTAAAAGATCATCTCCCCCAGCTTGGCCTCGCCGGTGAGTCGCAGCGGCAGGTCGCTGTTATCCATGCTCAGCTTGCCCGGGCCGATATTCAGCACCGCGTTGCCTTTTCCGGCATGCCCCTCGGTGAGAACATTCAAGCGACCGCTGACGATCATCTGTTCCGTGCCCTGCTGCCAGTTACCCACCGACAGCGCCACGCGGCCGCTCAGCGGATACGCCTCGTAGCGGGTGCGCCAGCGGCCGTCGCTGATGGTGATCCGCTCCGGAGTGATCTCCCACGGCAGGTCGAGAATGGGCTCCACCTCGCCGCGCGGGGTGACCAGCAGCTGGCCGCGATTATGCTGCCACGTCAGCTCGGCATCGATCCATTCCGCAGTCTGCGGGAATTCGAAGGTGCCCTGCATCTGGCCATCGACCGGCAGGCCATCCGGCACCAGCGGCAGATGGAAGGTACCCACCAGCTTCACCGGCGGCTGATCGTCAGCCAGCCGGGCGCTGAACTGGCTGACGGTAAGCGCCTGGCCGCGCAAGCGCGCCTGCAGGCTCAAATCGTTACCGGCAAAGCCGATATCCTGCTGCGCAGGGGTCAGTGACATCACCAGCCGCCCCTGCCATTTTTCCCACGGCGACAGCCGCAGGTTATCAATAGTTAACCAGCTGTAGGGCAGCATCGATTGCCATTCGGCAAGGGTGCGCGGCGATCCGGGCGTGGGATCGCTGGCCGGCAGTTTGCTCAGGCAGGCGCTGTTGATCTCCAGTTGGTCAATATGCAGCCGCCAGCGGCTGGGGCGCGAGAGACGGGCATCGGTCACCCTGGCGAGTTCACACTCGCCCACCAGATAGCGCAGATCGGGGATCAGCAGGGCGGAACGCGTAAGACGCGGGCTCTCCTGCATAGCGATATGAGTGCCCACGGGCAGCCAGATGCCCGCCAGCGTCGGCACCCAGTGGGTCAGCGTCAACAGCAGGGTTAGCGGCAGTAACACCAGCGCTAACACCAGCGCGATGGCGGCTTTATATTTACCCTTCATGGGCAGTTAATATCCTGATTCAACATAAGTAAAAGCCGAAAGGCGCCCATTGTGACACGTTCGACCAGTGAGTGAAAGTTTGCGACCTGTTAAAGCATAGTTGCCAGCCGGTATCGCGGCGCGGCGATCGGCCGTCACCATTTAACTTTTGTTTAAGCACCCCCTGCCACACTCCAGAAAGATAGGTATTGCTTGCGGGAGAGACGGTGTCGTTAATTATCTCGCTCATTGAGAGCGCACAGGGCCACTATCCATTGGTATTACTGATGGTTTTCTTGCTCACTTTCACTAAATCCTGCGCGCTGGTGTCGCTGGCCATCCCGGGCACCTCCGGCCTGCTGCTGCTGGGGACATTCGCTTCCGCCAGCCTCGGTCATTTCCTGCTAATGTGGTCCAGCGCCAGCCTCGGCGCCATCGGCGGATTCTGGCTCTCGTGGTGGTTGGGCGTTCGCTATCGTCACCGCCTTACGCAGTTACGCTGGCTGACCGCCGAGCGGCTGGCCCGCAGCCGACTCTTTTTTCAGCGCCGCGGGCTGTGGGCGGTCTTTTTCAGCCGCTTTCTCTCTCCCCTGCGCGCCACCCTGCCCCTGGTCAGCGGCGCCAGCGGCCTGCCGCTGTGGTCGTTTCAGCTGGCTAACGTCAGCTCCGGTCTGCTGTGGCCGTTTCTGCTGCTCTCCCCCGGCGCGTTAAGCCTGAGTTTGTGGTAAAAAAAACTTTGTCTTTCAAAGAGATTCCTCAAATCCGCGATATGCTCTAGAATTAGGATAAGCACCTGCCATTTAAACTATTTTTTAATAATTGTACGATTATTTTAAATATGCTACCGTGACGTTATAATCACTGGAGAAAAGTCTTATGAAAATCGCGGTTTACAGTACGAAGCAGTACGACAAAAAGTACCTGCAGCACGTGAATGATACCTACGGCTTTGAACTGGAATTCTTCGACTTCCTGCTGACAGAGAAAACCGCCAAAACCGCCAACGGTTGCGAAGCGGTATGCATCTTCGTCAATGACGACGGCAGCCGTCCGGTGCTGGAGGAGCTGAAGGCCCACGGCGTGAAGTATATCGCCCTGCGCTGCGCCGGGTTTAACAACGTCGACCTCGAGGCGGCGAAAGAGCTTGGCCTGCGCGTCGTGCGCGTCCCGGCCTACTCGCCGGAAGCGGTGGCTGAGCATGCGATCGGCATGATGATGTCGCTTAACCGCCGCATCCACCGCGCCTACCAGCGTACCCGTGATGCTAATTTCTCCCTGGAAGGCCTCACCGGTTTCACCATGTATGGCAAAACCGCCGGGGTGATCGGCACCGGGAAAATTGGCGTGGCGATGCTGCGGATCCTCAAAGGTTTTGGCATGCGTCTGCTGGCGTTCGACCCGTACCCAAGCGCCGCCGCGCTGGAGTTGGGGGTGGAATATGTCGACCTCGCCACGCTGTACAAGGAGTCGGACGTGATCTCCCTGCACTGCCCGCTGACCGACGAAAACTACCATCTGCTCAATCGCGGGGCTTTCGATCAGATGAAGGACGGAGTGATGGTGATTAACACCAGCCGCGGCGCGCTGATCGACTCCCAGGCGGCCATCGATGCCCTGAAGCACCAAAAAATTGGCGCGCTGGGGCTGGACGTTTATGAGAACGAACGCGATCTGTTCTTCGAAGACAAATCCAACGACGTGATCCAGGATGACGTCTTCCGTCGCCTCTCCGCCTGCCACAACGTGCTGTTCACCGGCCATCAGGCGTTCCTCACCGCCGAGGCGCTGATCAGCATTTCGGAGACCACCCTGGGCAATCTGCAGCAGGTCGCCAACGGTGAAACCTGCCCGAACGCTATCGTCTGATTCCTTTCCCTTTTGTGCTCCTCTCCCCGGGGGGAGCACATTCAGATAATCCCCACAGATCCCCGCTGCGATACCGTTACACTGGCTTTGTTTTATTAGTAATGTGAATGTTTTGGAGTGAAAATGAACAAATTTGCGGCATTACTGGCGGCAGGGTTGCTGCTGTCCGGCTGTGTCTATAACAGTAAGGTGTCCACCGGCGCGGAACAGCTACAGCATCATCGTTTCGTGCTGACCAGCGTCAACGGCCAGGCGGTAAACGCTGGCGACCGGCCGCTGGAGCTGAGCTTCGGCGAGAAGATGGCTATTACCGGCAATATGTATGTTTCGGGCAAGATGTGCAACGGCTTCAGCGGGGAAGGTAAGGTGTCGGACGGCGAGCTGAAGGTCAAATCGCTGGCGATGACCCGGATGCTGTGCCACGATGCCCAGCTTAATACCCTTGATGCGACCATTGGTAAGATGCTGCGCGAGGGCGCGCAGGTCGATCTGACGGAAAACCAGTTGACGCTGGCGACCGCCGACCAGACGCTGGTCTATAAGCTCGCCGACCTGATGCACTAGCCGGCGTTTTGAGCCCGCTGCGGGGCTGCCATTAATAGCCGCAGCTTCCGCCCGCCAGCGCCTGCTCGCTGCAGCGTTTACCGTTCGGCAGCGCGCACATGCCAATCGCTGAACCATCGAGCTGACGAGCCACCGATAACGAGCCGCCTATCATGGCGCAGTTGGCCTGACCGGCGTCGCTCATCGCCGCCCGCATTCCTGGCGTGACGTGCGCCGCCGTGGCCTGCTGAACGGGTTCACTACTGCACGCCGACAGCAACAGCGCCGCACACCCCACTAACATCGCAGCTCGCATTTTCTCTCCCCTCGGAAACGTCTTAAAAAGCAAACCCAAGAATAATAGGCAGCGTGGCGCGCGGCGTCGAGAGGGGAAGTACGTATTTATGCGTCTCATTAACATTTTCTAGCAAATTTCTGCGTAAAGGTTGATCTGCACCGGGATAGTCACCGGGCGATGGCTCGCCTTCACGTCCAGAAAAGCTACTTTCTCCGCGAACCGCGCAAAATATTGATCTGGTCACGGGTAGCCGTCGTATTGAGGACACAAATGCAAAAATGGCGGCGCCAACGGTTTGCTAAACTACCTCTTATATAATTACAGGGCGCGTCGCGGTTTCACGCGTCCATTCTTTTGCGCAATGTAAGGGTGTCTTCATATGATTACGATTGATGGTAATGGCGCGGTCGCTTCCGTCGCGTTTCGCACCAGTGAAGTTATCGCCATCTACCCGATCACGCCCAGTTCAACGATGGCGGAACAGGCTGACGCCTGGGCCGGCAATGGGCTGAAAAACGTCTGGGGCGATGTGCCACGCGTGGTCGAAATGCAGTCGGAGGCAGGCGCCATTGGCGCCGTACATGGCGCGCTGCAGACTGGCGCCCTCTCCACGTCCTTTACCTCATCGCAGGGCCTGCTGCTGATGATCCCCACGCTGTACAAACTGGCCGGCCAGCTGATGCCGTTTGTCCTGCACGTCGCCGCCCGCACTGTCGCCACCCACGCGCTGTCGATCTTCGGCGACCATTCCGATGTGATGGCCGTGCGTCAGACCGGGTGCGCCATGCTGTGCGCCAGCAGCGTTCAGGAAGCGCAGGATTTCGCGCTGATCTCGCATATCGCCACGCTGCAAAGCCGGGTGCCGTTTATTCATTTCTTTGATGGTTTCCGCACTTCGCACGAAATCAACAAAATCGCCCCGCTGGCGGATGACACGATTCGCGCCCTGCTGCCGCAGGAGAAAATCGCTGAGCATCGCCAGCGCGCGCTCAATCCGGAACACCCGGTGATCCGCGGGACCTCCGCCAACCCTGACACCTACTTCCAGTCGCGGGAGGCCACCAACCCGTGGTACGACGCGGTTTATGATCATGTCGAGAAAGCGATGGATGACTTCGCCGCCGCCACCGGCCGCCATTACAAACCGTTTGAGTTTTACGGCCATCCGCAGGCGGAACGCGTGATCGTCATTATGGGCTCGGCCATCGGCACCTGCGAAGAGGTGGTCGATGAACTGCTGAGCCGCAGCGAGAAAGTCGGCGTCCTGAAAGTGCGCCTCTATCGCCCATTCTCCGCCGCCCACCTGCTGGCAGCGCTGCCGGAGAGCGCCCGGGCGGTGGCGGTGCTGGATCGCACCAAAGAACCTGGCGCGCACGCGGAGCCACTGTATCTCGACGTGATGACCGCCCTGGCGGAAGCCTTTAACCGCGGCGAGCGCGAGACGCTGCCGCGGACCATCGGCGGCCGCTACGGTCTCTCTTCCAAGGAGTTCGGTCCGGAATGCGTGCTGGCGATATTCCATGAGCTGCAGGCCGCCCAGCCGAAGCCGCGCTTTACCGTCGGCATCTATGACGACGTGACCAACCTGTCGCTGCCGCTGGGCGAAAATACTCTGCCATCAGAGGCCAAGCTCGAAGCGCTGTTCTACGGCCTCGGCAGCGACGGCAGCGTGTCGGCCACCAAAAATAATATCAAAATCATCGGCAATTCCACCCCGTGGTTCTCCCAGGGGTACTTTGTCTATGACTCGAAGAAGGCGGGCGGCCTGACCGTCTCCCATCTGCGGGTCAGCGAAAAGCCGATTCGTTCTTCGTATCTGATTTCGCAGGCCGATTTCGTTGGCTGCCACCAGCTGCAGTTTATCGATAAATACCAGATGGCCGAGCGGCTGAAGCACGGCGGCATTTTCCTGCTCAACACGCCGTACAGCGCCGATGAAGTCTGGTCCCGCCTGCCGCAGGAAGTGCAGGCCACCCTGAATCAGAAAAAAGCGCGTTTTTACGTGGTCAACGCGGCGAAGATCGCCCGCGAATGTAGCCTTGGGGCGCGCATTAATACCGTGATGCAGATGGCGTTCTTCCATCTGACTCACATCCTGCCTGGCGACAGCGCGCTGGCGGAACTGCAGGCGGCCATCGCCAAAAGCTACAGCAGCAAAGGCCAGGAGCTGGTGGAACGCAACTGGCAGGCGCTGGCCCTGGCCCGCGAATCGCTGGCGGAAGTGCCGCTGCAGCCGGTGAATGCCAACAGTCCGAACCGCCCGCCGGTGGTCTCCGACGCCGCGCCGGATTTCGTCAAAACGGTCACCGCCGCGATGCTGGCCGGTCTCGGGGATGCGCTGCCGGTCTCCGCCCTACCGCCGGACGGCACCTGGCCCATGGGCACCACGCGCTGGGAGAAACGCAACATCGCCGAAGAGATCCCCATCTGGAAGGAAGCGCTATGTACCCAGTGCAACCACTGCGTCGCCGCCTGCCCGCACTCGGCAATCCGCGCCAAAGTGGTCGCGCCGGAAGAGATGGAGAACGCTCCTGCCAGTCTGCACTCGCTGGACGTCAAGTCCCGCGATATGCGCGGGCAGAAATACGTACTGCAGGTCGCCCCGGAAGACTGCACCGGCTGCAACCTGTGCGTGGAAGTGTGCCCGGCAAAAGATCGCCAGAATCCGGAGATCAAGGCCATCAATATGATGTCGCGCCTGGAGCATGTGGAAGAGGAGAAAGTGAATTACGATTACTTCCTCAACCTGCCGGAAATCGACCGCAGCAAACTGGAGCGTATTGATATCCGCACTTCGCAGCTGATCAGCCCGCTGTTTGAATACTCCGGCGCCTGCTCCGGCTGTGGCGAAACGCCGTATATCAAACTGCTGACCCAGTTGTATGGCGACCGGATGCTGATTGCCAATGCCACCGGCTGCTCATCCATTTACGGCGGCAACCTGCCCTCGACCCCGTACACGACCGACGCCAACGGCCGCGGCCCGGCGTGGGCCAACTCGCTGTTTGAGGATAACGCTGAATTCGGGCTCGGCTTCCGCTTAACCGTCGATCAACATCGCCAGCGCGTGATGCGCCTGCTGAGCGAATTCGCCGACCAGCTGCCGGCAGAGCTGAACGCGGCGCTGCATGCCGAGGCGACGCCGGAAGCGCGCCGTGAACAGGTGGCGGCCCTGCGCCAGGCGCTGACCGGCGTGCAAGGCGCTGAAGAGCTGCTGACCGATGCCGACGCGCTGGTGGAGAAATCCGTCTGGCTGATCGGCGGCGACGGCTGGGCCTACGATATCGGCTTCGGCGGCCTGGATCATGTGCTGAGCCTGACGGAAAACGTCAACATTCTGGTGCTGGATACCCAGTGTTACTCCAACACCGGCGGCCAGGCGTCAAAAGCCACCCCGCTGGGGGCGGTCACTAAGTTTGGCGAGCACGGTAAACGCAAGGCGCGCAAAGATCTTGGCGTCAGCATGATGATGTACGGTCATGTCTATGTGGCGCAGATTTCGCTGGGCGCGCAGCTGAACCAGACGGTGAAAGCGATTCAGGAAGCGGAAGCCTATCCGGGGCCGTCGCTGATCATCGCCTACAGTCCTTGCGAAGAGCATGGCTACGATCTGGCGCTCAGCCACGATCAAATGCGTCAGCTGACCGCCACCGGCTTCTGGCCGCTCTACCGCTTCGACCCACGTCGGGCGGAAGAAGGCAAGATCCCGCTGGCGCTCGACTCTCGCCCACCGTCAGACGCCCTGGCTGAGACGCTGCTCAATGAGCAACGCTTCCGTCGCCTGAATGCGCAGCAGCCGGAAGTGGCGGAGCAGCTGTGGAAAGATGCTGCCGCCGACCTGCAGAAGCGCTACGACTTCCTCGCCCAGCTGGCTGGCAAAGCGGAGAAATCACCGAGCGAGAGCTAAGGTTATTTTCCATCCCGCAGCCATAAAAAAAGCCCGAACATAAAGTTCGGGCTTGTCGTTTTACCGATAACAAAATCATTCCGCAGAATGAGACGGCAAATAAAAATGCTTGGCATGACAATAAAGGCATATAACGCCCGAATAATACGCGATCAAACTGACCATGTATAATTTTTATTTTGTATATTAGCTGAAGATGTATTCATCATAATTATCACCATTACTTCAGTATTATTTTATTTAGAATTTACTTATATCGTAACAATTGAGTCTTACCATATCTCAGACCGCTCCTTTAGCATGAGTTCACTTCCTTCCCGGAAGCTAAAACATAAAAACAGTTAAAGGAATTTCTTCATGAAAAGAAAAGTACTGGCCCTCGTTATTCCGGCTTTATTAGCCGCTGGCGCCGCACATGCGGCGGAAATTTATAATAAAGACGGAAATAAATTAGATGTCTATGGCAAGGTAGACGGTCTGCACTATTTCTCCAGCGACTCGAAAAAAGACGGCGACCAAACTTACGTTCGCTTTGGCTTTAAAGGCGAAACCCAGATCAACGATATGCTCACCGGTTACGGCCAGTGGGAATACAACGTTCAGGCCAACAATACCGAAAGCGCCGGCGATCAGGCGTGGACCCGTCTGGCCTTCGCCGGTATCAAAGTGGGCGATTACGGTTCCTTCGACTACGGTCGTAACTACGGCGTGCTGTACGACGTCGAAGGCTGGACCGATATGCTGCCGGAGTTCGGCGGCGACTCTTACACCTATGCGGATAACTTTATGGCAGGCCGCGCCAACGGCGTCGCGACCTACCGTAACAGCGACTTCTTCGGTCTGGTAGACGGTCTGAACTTCGCCCTGCAGTATCAGGGTAAAAACGAAGGCCAGAACGCCCAGGACATCAACGTCGGCACCAACAACCGCAGCAGCGACAGCGATGTTCGCTTTGACAACGGCGACGGTTTCGGTCTTTCCACCTCCTATAACTTCGGCATGGGCATCAGCGCGGCAGCGGCCTACACCTCATCTGACCGTACCAACGACCAGATGACCCAGACCAACGCCCGTGGCGATAAAGCTGAAGCCTGGACCGCTGGCCTGAAGTACGACGCCAACAATATCTACCTGGCGACCATGTACTCTGAAACCCGCAACATGACCCCTTACGGCAACGACGGCGTGGCCAACAAAACGCAAAACTTCGAAGTCACCGCTCAGTATCAGTTCGACTTTGGTCTGCGTCCGGCTATCTCCTATCTGCAGTCCAAAGGCAAAGATCTCTATAATACCGGCAGCTACGCCGATAAAGATCTGGTCAAATATATGGACGTCGGCGCCACCTATTACTTCAACCGTAATATGTCAACCTACGTTGATTACAAAATCAATCTGCTGGATGACAACGACAGCTTCTACAAAGACAACGGTATCTCTACCGACAACATCATCGCGTTGGGCCTGGTTTACCAGTTCTGATGCGCCAGCCCGCCGGTTCCGGCGGGCTTTCTCTCTCTGCATCGCAGCAGCTAAAACAAAACAATATATCCCACCGCTTAAAATAAGCGTCCGTTTAGTGATATAGTCGTGCTCAGTCAGTGCCTGCCCGAGGACGTCCATCATGCATCATCACCCGGTTAAATCTTCCCGAATTATCTCTGTCGCCTATGATGACGCCTCCGCCACGCTGGAAATTTGTTTTTATCACCAGCCGCCGTTGCAATATACCGGCGTTCCACCGCGTATTTTTCGTGACTTTTTACAGGTGGTGTCAAAAGGTCGCTTTTATGACGGCGTGATAAAGGGAAAATTTCCCGAACACAAGCCACGTTAATGTCAAAGTGTGACTGCGGTCATGATACAAAACGTGCCATAATGCCGTACAATATGAGGGGATACTTAAACAGGAGGTTTTATGAGCAGAATGATTCTTGTCCCCATCGATATCTCTGATAAAGAATTTACTGAACGCATTATCAGTCACGTTGAATCGGAAGCGCGGATTGACGACGCTGAGGTCCATTTCCTCTCTGTTATCCCTTCCCTGCCTTATTATGCCTCACTGGGAATGGCCTATACCGCCGAACTGCCTGGTATGGATGAGCTGCGTGAAGGAACGGAAACGCAGCTTAAAGAACTCGCGAAACAGTTCTCTATCCCGGAAGATCGGAAACATTTTCACGTTGCCGAAGGATCGCCAAAAGATAAGATCCTGGCCCTCGCCAGGTCGCTACCCGCCGACCTGGTGATCATCGCTTCGCACCGGCCGGATATCACCACCTATCTGCTGGGCTCCAACGCCGCCGCGGTGGTCCGCCACGCCGAGTGCTCGGTGCTGGTCGTCCGCTAGCGCCACAGCCCGCCGCCCGGCGGGCTGTTTATTTTTACTTCTGCTCCACCAGCTTGCCTGCCCGCAGCGGAAAGTGCCGGAAAGATGCTGACATTCCGCCCCTGAATCCGTACCATACACGCCACGGTTGTCTGTCAGACCTCATTAATTGCTACGCGCCAGCGCCACGTTGTCCAGCGGCTGGCACAACGCGTGCTCTTCTGATGCCACACTATGAATTGAGCCACTATTACATGCTGCAAAATCAAGAAATTAGTAAAAAAGAAAAATACAACATCGATAAGCTGCAGAAACGTCTGCGCCGCAACGTCGGTGAGGCGATCGCCGACTTCAATATGATTGAAGAAGGCGACCGCATTATGGTTTGTCTGTCAGGCGGCAAGGACAGCTATACCATGCTGGAGATCCTGCGTAACCTGCAGAAAAGCGCGCCCATCTCCTTCTCGCTGGTGGCGGTGAACCTCGACCAGAAACAGCCCGGGTTCCCGGAGCATATTCTGCCGGCGTATCTTGAGCAGCTGGGCGTTGAATACAAGATTGTCGAAGAGAACACCTACGGCATCGTCAAAGAGAAGATCCCGGAAGGGAAAACCACCTGCTCGCTGTGCTCTCGCCTGCGTCGCGGCATTCTCTACCGTACCGCCACCGAACTCGGCGCCACCAAGATTGCCCTCGGCCATCATCGAGACGACATCCTGCAGACGCTGTTCCTGAATATGTTCTACGGCGGCAAAATGAAAGGAATGCCGCCGAAGCTGATGAGCGACGACGGCAAACACATCGTCATCCGCCCGCTGGCCTACTGCCGCGAAAAGGACATCGAGCGCTTCTCCCAGGCCAAGGGCTTCCCGATCATTCCTTGCAACCTGTGCGGTTCGCAGCCCAACCTGCAGCGCCAGGTGATCGCCGATATGCTTCGCGACTGGGATAAGCGTTATCCGGGACGCATTGAAACCATGTTTAGCGCAATGCAGAACGTGGTGCCTTCGCACTTGAGCGACGTTAATCTGTTTGATTTTAAAGGCATCACCCACGGCTCCGAGGTGGTGGACGGCGGCGATTTAGCGTTTGACAGGGAAGAGATTCCCCTGCAGCCTGCCGGCTGGCAGCCGGAGGAAGAGGACGCCCGGTTGGATGAGCTGCGTCTGAACGTAGTGGAAGTCAAGTAACCCGCAAGCGTCTCAGGCCGCCGCCTGAGACGCGCTATGCTGCCCTTACTTCAGCAGTCGTACGCGGCAGGCTTTGCCTTTGATCTTGCCGTTTTGTAACTGCTTATACGCCTTCTGCGCCATATTCTGGCGGATCGCCACATAGACGTGGGCCGGGTGGACGTTAATTTTGCCGATATCGGCGCCATCAAATCCCATATCACCGGTCAACGCCCCCAGCACATCCCCCGGGCGCATTTTCGCCTTTTTTCCGCCGTCGATGCACAGCGTCGCCATCTCCGCCGTCAGCGGCGTGATAGCGTTACCCGCCGGCGCCGGCAGCCAGTTGAGGGATAACTGCAGCATGTCGGCCAGAATGGTGGCGCGCTGCGCCTCTTCCGGCGCGCAGAAGCTGATAGCCAGACCTTGTTCGCCGGCGCGGGCGGTACGGCCGATGCGGTGCACATGCACTTCCGGATCCCAGGCCAGCTCGAAGTTCACCACCAGCGCGAGAGATTTGATGTCCAGGCCGCGGGCAGCGACATCGGTCGCCACCAGAACCCGGACGCTGCCGTTCGCGAAGCGCACCAGCGTTTGATCGCGGTCGCGCTGCTCGAGGTCACCGTGCAGCGATAATGCGCTCTGCCCGGCGGCGTTGAGCGCATCGCAGACCGCCTGGCAATCGCGCTTGGTATTGCAGAACACCACGCAGGACGCCGGCTGATGCTGGCTGAGCAGACGCTGGAGCAGCGCAATCTTGCCGTGGCGGGAAACTTCAAAGAACTGCTGTTCGATAGCCGGTAACGCATCGACGCTGTCAATCTCAATCGTTTCCGGATGACGCTGCACCCGGCCGCTGATCGCCGCGATTGCCGCAGGCCAGGTGGCGGAAAACAGCAGCGTCTGCCGGTCAGCCGGCGCGAAGCGGATCACCTCGTCGATGGCGTCGCTGAAGCCCATGTCGAGCATGCGGTCCGCTTCATCCATCACCAGGGTCTGCAGCGCGTCGAGAGAGACCGTCCCCTTCTGCAGATGATCGAGCAGACGGCCCGGAGTGGCGACGATAATATGCGGGGCGTGCTGCAGTGAATCGCGCTGGGCGCCAAACGGCTGCCCGCCGCAGAGCATCAAAATCTTGATGTTCGGCAGGCAGCGCGCCAGACGGCGCAGCTCGCCGGCAACCTGATCGGCCAGTTCGCGGGTCGGACACAGCACCAGCGACTGGGTCTCAAAGCGCGACGGATCGATATGCTGCAGCAGACCCAGCCCGAAGGCGGCCGTTTTTCCGCTGCCGGTTTTTGCCTGCACGCGCACATCTTTCCCCGCGAGGATCGCCGGCAGGGCGGCGGCCTGAACCGGCGTCATCGACAGATAACCCAGCTCGTTAAGGTTGGCTAATTGGGCGGCAGGTAAAACAGTCAGGGTAGAAAAAGCGGTCACAATGTATTCTCGTATTAAAGGACAGACGATCTGCAGGCGCGTATCCTCGCAGATCTCCGCGCCTGATGCGACAATTTAATCGGCTCTTCATCAGGCGGCGGATCGGGCTGCGGCTGCGGACGCGGTCGTGGATCGGGTAAAGGAACCGGATCGTTCGGCTCGGGCGAGATGGGGATAGACTGGGCTGTCAGCCCTGAAGCGTAATGCATAGTGGCCTCCCGGAAAGTGATACGGGCGTACCCGCAGGCGTAAACGGCCTGAAGACCGTCGGGTGTCTTAGTAAGCGTAGAAGCTGGTCAGGAGAGCGCAAAAAAAAAGCCGACTCAACAAAGTCGGCGTCGTACGAATCAATTGTGCTATGCAGTAATTCAAAAAAGGAAGTAAGACAATATGGAGCGCAACGCCCATCGCTTGACGTTGCATTCACCTGCGAGAGAGATATTGCCCTGAATGGGTAGAGGGTTTATTGATTTCGCTCAAACATTGCCGGGTTTTCCCGGCATCGTCGCTGCTAAAAGGCGATTCTTTACAACCATTTACTGCGATGTAACCACCATGCAACACCACCGATGACAACGACTAACATCAGGCAGAAGAGGCTAAACCCCAGATGCCAGCTGTTGCCAGGGATCCCGCCGAGGTTGACGCCGAACAGGCCGGTTAAAAAGGTGCTGGGCAGAAACACCATCGCCATCAAGGACATCGTATAGGTCCGCCGCGCCAGCGACTCCTGCATAATCTGGGCGATCTCATCGCTCATGATCGCCGTCCGGGCGATGCAGCTGTCGATCTCATCCAGCCCGCGCCCCAGCCGCTCGGCGATATCCTGCATCCGCCGCCGCTGATCGTCGCTCATCCACGGCAGGCGCTCGCTGGCCAGCCGGGCGTAAACATCGCGCTGCGGCGCCATATACCGGCGCATCACGATCAGCTGTTTACGCAGCAGGGCAAGGAAACCGCGCGGCGGCACCTGCTGATCGAGCAGGTCGTCTTCGAGGTCGATTATTCGGTCGTGCAGTTGTTCAATAAACTCACTGGCATGATCGGTCAGCGCATCGCAGACTTCCACCAGCCAGCTGCCGCAGTCCGTCGGCCCATTGCCCTCCTTCAGGTCGCCCAGCACATCGTCAAGCGCCAGCACTTTGCGCTGACGAGTGGAGACGATGAGCCGCTCATCCATATAGAGACGCATCGCCACCAGCTGGTCTGGGCGTTCATCGGTGCTGCCGTTGATGCAGCGCAGGGTGATCAGCGCCCCGTCGCCGATCCGCGTTACCCGCGGTCGGGTGCTCTCGCCTGCCAGGGCATCGCGCACGTTATTGGGCAGTAGCGGGGTGGCCGCCAGCCAGTCGGCGCTGTCGCTATGGGTATAGTTGAGATGCAGCCAGCAGGGCTTCTCTTTGTCGATAATATCGTTATCGGCGAGCGGCTTCACGCCCCCCTGCCCGTCGAGCACCCACGCGAAAATCGCGTCCGGTATCTGCAACTCCGAGCCTTTAATCGCGTCCACTCAACCTCCGTTAATCCATGCCTGTCACATTGCACGCACTCTGTATAAGGTACGCGAAAGCGCGCTTTTTCGCTGTTTATTGCCCGGTGAAAGGGGCTAATCGCTTCATTAAAAAGCGCTTTCCCCCGGGCCGCGCCCACCTTCCTCATTTAACGTTAAAGTGTAGTGAAATCAAGTTCTTCAGGTTTTGCGCGCCTCAGTGCGACTTTTTGCGGTTTATTTTGCGGCTTTTTGCTGTATTATGCCGCTTATTGCGTCAACTTGCGGAGTCTCTCGTCATGCATAAGCTCGCCCGACAAAAACACATCCTCGACCGGCTGAGTGAAACCGGTCAGCTGAGCATCAGCGAACTGGTTGATGCGCTGCAGGTGTCGGCCGATACCATACGCCGGGATCTCAGCGAGCTGGAAAACCAGGGCGTACTGCAGAAAAGCCACGGCGGCGCCATCGCGCTTAACGTCCCGGCGATGACGCGCAAGGGAAGAAACGCCCTGCTCCCCGGAACCAAGCAGCGTCTCGGCCAGCAGGTCGCCGCGCGCATCCCCTCCGGCTCGACGCTGTTTCTTGACGCCGGGAGTACCCTGCTGGCCGTCGCTACCCAGTTGAAAGGCCCCATGACCGTGATCACCGCGTCGCTGGATATCGCCCAGCTGTTTAGCGACCGCGCCGATATCCAGCTCATCCTGCTTGGCGGCCAGTGGGACAGTGAGCAGCGGCTGTTCGCCGGCAGCGCCACGCTGTCGCTGGTGGCGCGCTACCGCGCCGATATCGCGATTCTCGGCGCCTGCGCGTTGCATGCCGAACTGGGCCTGAGCGCCAGCCAGGAGGCCGATGCCGACGTAAAACGCGCCATGCTCGCCGCCAGCGCGGAACACTGGCTGGTGGCGGACCATACCAAAGTCAACCATTGCGAACCCTGGCTGGTGGCCGGTCTCAGCGACATTCACCATCTTTTCCTCGATCGTCCCTGGCCTGAGCTGGGGGATGACCCTGCCCTCTCTGTACATATTGCTGACGCTTAACAACGCGGAGAACCTGATGAGTAACAACACGATAAATATCGCCCTGATTGGCTATGGCTTCGTCGGTAAGACCTTCCACGCGCCGCTTATCCGTTCGGTGCCGGGCCTGAACCTGGCCTTCGTCGCCTCGCGTGATGAAGAGAAAGTCAAACGCGACCTGCCGGACGTCACGGTGATCGCCTCCCCGGAAGCGGCGGTCCAGCATCCGGATGTCGATCTGGTGGTTATCGCCTCCCCCAACGCCACGCACGCGCCGCTGGCCCGCCTGGCGCTGAACGCCGGCAAGCATGTGGTGGTGGACAAACCCTTTACCCTTGATATGCAGGAGGCCCGGGAGCTGATCGCCCTGGCGCAGAAGAAACAGCGCCTGCTCTCCGTCTTCCATAACCGCCGCTGGGACAGCGACTATCTCGGGATCCGTCAGGTTATTGAGCAGGGCGCCATCGGCACGGTGAAACATTTTGAGTCCCATTTCGACCGTTTCCGCCCGGAAGTCCGCGTCCGCTGGCGCGAGCAGAACGTTCCCGGCAGCGGCTTATGGTTCGATTTGGGCCCGCACCTGATCGATCAGGCGCTGCAGCTGTTTGGTCTGCCGCAGTCGGTACAGGGCAACATTGCCACCCTGCGCGACGGCGCAGAGATCAACGACTGGGCGCACGTGGTGTTAAACTACCCGGCGCATAAAGCGATCCTCCACTGCAGCATGCTGGTCGCGGGGGGCTCCTCGCGCTTCACGGTGCATGGCGATAAAGGCAGCGTTGTCAAAGCGCGGGCCGACCAGCAGGAGAGCCAGCTGCTGGCGGGTGTGGTACCAGGGAGCGCCGGCTGGGGTCAGGATGATGACAAGCTGGTGATCTATGACGCCTCGCTGCAGGCCCAAACTCAGCCTACCCCGTCGGGCGATCAGCGCCAGTACTATATGCAGATCCGCGACGCGCTGAAGGGCCAGATCGCCAATCCGGTGCCGCCGGTTGAAGCGCTGGCGGTAATGGCCGTTCTGGAAGCGGCGGTGCGTTCCGCGGAAAGCGGCGTGGCGCAAACCCTCGACCTGACCGCCGACGAGCGCAACGCGCTGCGCTAAGCCTGTCGCTACTCCGGTTATCTGCGCGGCCCGCAGGTAACCGGGTCACCGCCCTGACTCCAGAAATAATCACTGCCTGTCAGCAGATTATCCTTTCTTTATCCTACCTTTTTGCGTAAAGCACCGCTGGAAATTTCAGCCAATTGGGAGGAGGATAGAGAACAGATCGATCGTGATGAGAAAAAGGTTGCTGACGCTGTGGACGCGGTGACCGCAATACCGGACAGGAGAAGCTCATGTACTACACGTTAGGAGATACCACTCTCCATTTTTATCGCTATCAGTGCAAATTTTACGTCGCCCACTGGGAAGGAGGGAACGTGATGAACGAAAAATTTAAACCGTTTATCGAGCAGATCACTGAGAAGACCGGGCTGGACGCGAAGCGCGTCGAGACCGCCGCGCGCGATTATTTTACTAACGTGGATTAACAGGCAGCCTGTTGCTGTATACCAAAGGCCAGGCCGACGCGCCTGCCGTTGATGTTTCCCCTTCCGCCGCCAGGGATCTCGTTGCCGCTGGCGGCTTTTCTTCCTGCCGGCGCTAAACGGTGGTCAGTTTTGCAAGGATCGCGGCGAAGGTGTCGCTGACGTTATCGCCGGCGAGCATTTTTTTGCGCAAGGTGATACTTCTGCCTGTCGACGGGATGAGCAGCCGGACTTTCGCATCATGACTGCCGCGCTCAGCGAGAACTACATCGCGCAAAGGAATAATGTAGGTGTCGGCATAGAGACCCGGCGTAAATATCATCGACTCGCCGCTGACGCCAATCACCACCCGATTCTGCAGACGATAGCCGTTGCACAACGCCAGAATACCGGCGGCAATAAATACGCCGCCAATACCCATGCCAATCATTAAGATAATTATCCCGGCGATGAGCGCCAGCGCACCCTGCGGATAAAAAGCGGATGCATTAAAGGTTAATAGCTGGTGATTATCGTCGCGGCTCATCGCCCCGGTTGTTGACCGCCACGGGGTAAAACCGGCGTTAATCCGCGTTTGAAAGCTGAACAGGCTGCCGACCAGAAAGATCATGCTGATGGGTATCATCACGATACCGCCAATAAAGGCTAGCACAATGGCCATATAAGGATAGCGGCCAGACAGCATAATGCTGAGCGCCTGAACCACCACGGCGATAAACAGGGCAAGAACCAGCCAGGACCACATGCTGTCCACCCGACTATGGAAATTCAGTTGTCCTTCATCGAGTAATAAATTACGCGCGACAAAACAGATAATAATATTGACGAACAGGCCAATCCAGGCCAGCTTGTGCACATGCTTCATACCCTACTCCATTATGTATTTTACCATTCCATTTCCAGGCATTATAAAATAAAGACTCAATGCCGGCTGGATAGTAGCAAAGCGGTACGCAAGATCAATAAAAAGCGCGCGGTCACCTCACATTCTCATTTATATTCAGCGTGATATTGTTAGTTATCATTTATCGTAATTATATAAACCATCCTATATATTGGCGCTATATGTTTTCAGCGCAACAATATCGCCCTGCCGCCACGCAGGGCATCGCAGATTAACGCTCCTCCAGCGCCGCCACCGGCTCCAGCGCGCTTTTCCTGCGCAGCAGATAGCCTGCGGCAAGGATCAGCAGCCATACCGGGATCAGGCAGACGGAGATGCGGATGTCCGGGGTCAGATACATCACTCCGAGGATCCCGGCGAGAAACAGCAGACACAGCCAGTTTGTCAGGGGATAGGCGAAACTCTGGAAAGCCGTTACCTTCCCGGCCCGCTGCATCGCGCGGCGGAACTTAAGATGAGTGATGCAGATCATCGCCCAGTTGATGACCAGGGCGGCCACCACCAGGGCCATCAGCAGGGCAAAGGCTTTCCCGGGCATCACATAGTTAATCACCACGCAAAGCGCCGTGGCGACGGCGGATACCGCCAGGGCGGTCAATGGGATCCCGCGGTGGTTCACTCGCAGCAGCGCACGCGGGGCGTTGCCCTGCTGAGCCAGGCCGAACAGCATCCGGCTGTTGCAGTAGACGCAGCTGTTGTAGACCGACAGCGCGGCGGTGAGCACCACCAGATTGAGGGCGTTGGCCACAATATTGCTGTCAATGGCGTGAAAGATCAGCACAAAAGGGCTTCCCCCTTCCACGACGTTCCGCCACGGGTAGAGTGACAGCAGGACCGCCAGCGACCCCACGTAAAACAGCAGAATCCGGTAGATCACCTGGTTGGTGGCTTTGGGAATGGTTTTATGCGGCTCATCGGCTTCCGCCGCGGTGATCCCCACCAGCTCAAGCCCGCCGAAGGAGAACATGATCACCGCCATAGCCATCACCAAGCCCGTGATGCCGTTAGGGAAAAATCCCCCGTCCTGCCATAGGTTGGCCACCGTCGCCGCCGGGCCGCCGTGACCGCTAAATAACAGATAGCAGCCAAAGGCGATCATGCTGATGATGGCGGCCACTTTGACAATCGAGAACCAGAACTCCAGCTCGCCATACACTTTGACGTGCGTCAGGTTGATGGCATTGATCGCCACGAAGAAGATCGCCGCCGACAGCCAGGTGGGTACCTCCGGCCACCAGTACTGAATATAGATCCCCACCGCCGTCAGCTCCGCCATGCTTACCAGCACGTACAACACCCAGTAATTCCAGCCTGACATAAACCCGGCGAAGGGCCCCCAGTAGCGGTTGGCGAAATGGCTGAACGAACCCGCCACTGGCTCCTCTACCACCATTTCGCCTAGCTGACGCATGATAAAGAAGGCGATAACCCCGGCGATGGCGTACCCCAGCAGGACCGAAGGGCCTGCCATACGGATCGTTTGCGCAATACCTAAAAACAGTCCAGTGCCGACCGCCCCCCCGAGGGCAATCAACTGGATGTGGCGGTTTTTTAACCCGCGTTTTAACTGATGCTCTTGCTGCGTTGTCATCTCTGACCTGCCCCTGTCTGTAAAAAGTCACTTTCGCCGGTAGCAACTTTCAGGCCAGCGGATCGCCGCGCAGCGGCAGACAAAAATTAATTCATTGAATTATATTGAATTATTGTTTTCACATCAGTTCCGGTAGCTGCTCATCGCGGCGCTGACCTGGCGCATAACACGCGAAAACTGGCCAGATTACGCACAGATCATGAGAAAAAGAGCGACTTAATGCATGAACCTGACCCGTTTTGGTGCATCCGCTTTGCCGCCGTCCGCCCAGGCTTCACGCCAGGCAAAAAACTGTTAGGCTGTTAGCCACTTTTACGTTCCGCTAGTGGCCACTATGTACAACATCGACGACTATGATCTGAAAATTCTTACCCTGCTGCAGGCCAATGGCCGTTTAACCAATCAGGAACTGAGCGAGCTTATCGGACTGTCCGCTTCCCAGTGTTCGCGCCGGCGTATCGCCCTTGAACAGGCGCAGCTTATCCTCGGCTACCATGCGCGTCTGGCGCCGGATGCCGCCGGGCAGGAGATGCTTGGCCTGATTGAGGTGCGTCTGCTGAATCACACCCCGCAATGCGTGGAGAGCTTTCATCAGATGCTCAGTGAAGTGGACGCCATTCTGGACGCCTGGAAAACCACCGGCGACGCCGATTATCTGCTGCGGGTAACGGTCCCGGACCTGCCCGGTCTGAGCCATTTGATCAGCCATATTCTGGCGCAAAACAAAGGGGTGGCCCATCTGAAAACTGCCGTTGTGCTCAACCGCCTGAAAGAGAACGGCCAGCTGATGCCGGGCACGACCCCGCTGCGCTGAACCGGGGCACAGTGCCCTGCGCTGGTGCAGACGCGGGGCCAGACAATGCGCGACAAGCGGCAAATTCGCACAATTCACGCATTAGGCAACCATAAAACGCACGACACGTGCAATCTTCTCTTCCTGTCAGAACAACAGGTTAGGCTTTACCACGGCTGTTTTTTCCGCAAACGATCGCCCGGGCACTCTCCGCTGGTGCGATTTTTGCAAACAAGCGCTTATCCTTGTTAACGAAAAGATAGTGCTTATTTATGGATAACGTCCTTTCCCCTGAAAAACTGACTCACACCTGGCTGGAGGATGCCCTGGCGCTGCTGTTCGGCACGCTAATGATCTCCTTTGGTATTATCCTGTTTCGTCAGGCCGGTGCCCTGACCGGCGGGACGGCAGGCATGGCCTTTCTGATCCACTACGCCACCCACCTGCCGTTCGGCGTGGTTTTCTTCGCCATTAATCTGCCCTTCTACTGGCTCTCCGTCCGGCGGATGGGCGCCGCCTTCACGCTGAAAACCTTCTGCGCGGTCGGACTGGTGTCGCTGTTCTCCGACCTGCACGGCTACTTTATCCATGTCGATCGCCTGAACCCCTATTACGCCACTCTCTTCGGCAACATCATGGTCGGTATCGGCTTTGTGGTGCTGTTCCGCCATAAAGCGAGCCTCGGCGGCGTCAATATTCTGGCCCTCTATCTGCAGGATAAAAGCGGCATCCGCGCCGGTAAATTCCAGATGGTGGTGGACGCCTGCATCGTCACCGCCTCGCTGTGGGTGGTTAGCCTGCCGATGCTGCTGGTCTCTGTCCTCGGCGCCGTGATTTTGAATTCGATTATCGCCATGAACCACCGCCCCGGACGCTATGCGGTGTAATGGCTTCACCTTTAACGGTCATTTCAGGAGTAACCACTGTGTTCCAGAACGTCGACGCCTACGCGGGCGATCCTATCCTGTCGCTGATGGAAGCCTTTCAACAGGATCCCCGGGCAGACAAAGTTAACCTCAGCATCGGGCTGTACTATAACGAGCAGGCCATCATCCCTCAGCTGGAGGCGGTCCGCCAGGCCGCTGACCAGCTACAGAGCCAGTTGCAAAAGGCCAGCCTCTATCTGCCGATGGAGGGACTGGCGCCCTATCGCCGCGCGGTCCAGACGCTGCTGTTTGGCGAACATCATCCGGCGTTGCGTACCGGACGCATCGCCACCATCCAGACGCTGGGCGGCTCCGGCGCGCTGAAGGTGGGCGCGGATTTTCTCAAGCGCTACTTCCCCGACTCCGCGGTCTGGGTCAGCGATCCGACCTGGGAGAACCATGTGGCCATCTTTGCCGGGGCGGGCTTCGAGGTGCATACCTATCCCTGGTTCGACAGCGCCACTCGCGGGGTCAATTTCCCCGCCATGCTTGCCGCCCTCCAGCAGCTCCCGCCGCGCAGCATCGTGCTGCTCCATCCTTGCTGCCATAATCCGACGGGGGCCGATCTCACCCCCGAGCAGTGGGATCGGGTGATTGAGGTGTTGATCGCCCGGGAGCTGATCCCGTTCCTCGATATTGCCTACCAGGGCTTTGGCCGTGGGCTGGATGAAGATGCCTATGCCATCCGCGCCATCGCCAGCGCCGGGCTGACGGCGCTGGTCAGCAACTCGTTCTCGAAGATTTTTTCGCTGTACGGCGAGCGTGTCGGCGGCCTGTCGGTGGTCTGTGACAATGCCGATGCCGCCGGGCGCGTGCTGGGCCAGTTGAAAGCCACCGTGCGCCGCAACTACTCCAGCCCGCCGGGGTTTGGCGCCCAGGTGGTGTCGCAGGTGCTCAACGATCCCGAGCTGAATGCCCTGTGGCAGGAAGAAGTGGAGGCCATGCGCACCCGCATCAGCGCCATGCGCGTCGCGCTGGTGAAATCCCTGCAGACAGCCCTGCCGGCGGAGGATTTTTCCTATCTGCTGACCCAGCGCGGCATGTTCAGTTACACCGGCTTTAGCGCCGATCAGGTAGACATTCTGCGCGAAGAGCACGGCATCTATCTGATCGCCAGCGGTCGGGTCTGTGTGGCCGGGCTCAACCGCGGCAATATTGCGCGGGTAGCCAGCGCCTTCGCCGCGGTCTGCGCACGCTAGCCGGGGCAACCCCGGCGCGGATTAGCGGTTATTCGCGACGCAGCCGGCGAGCCAGGCGGGTACCCAGCGTCTGAATAAGCTGGACAATAACAATCAGCACCAGGGCGGTGGTGAGGGTGGCAAAGGCGTCGAAGCGCTGATAGCCGTAGGTGATCGCCAGATCGCCGATCCCGCCGCCGCCCACCGTTCCCGCCATGGCGGTCGCGCCAAGCAGACCGATGGTCGCGGTGGTAAGGGCCAGAATCAGCGACGCCGCCGCCTCCGGCAGCATAAAGTGCCAGACGGTCTGCAGAGGGGTAGCGCCCATGGCGTCTGCGGCCTCAAGGATCCCCTCATCCACCTCCAGCAGCGAGCTCTCCACCAGCCGGGCAATATAGGGGGCGACAAAAACGATCAGCGGCACGATGGCCCCCGCGGTGCCGATAGTCGTGCCCACCAGCAGCCTGGTGAAGGGCAGGATCACAATCAGCAAAATGATAAACGGCAGCGAGCGCAGCACGTTAATCAGCGGATTCAGCGCCTGATGCACCACCGGGTTGGCCACGATGCCGCCGGGACGACAAACCACCAGCACAATTCCCAGCGGGACGCCGATCAGCGCGCCAAAGCCCAGTGAGATGGCGACCATAATCAGGGTATCATGCAGCGCCAGCAGAAACTGCTCGCCGGTAATGGCGGTATCAATCAGATCAAACATGGGTGATTTTCACTCCTGCGTCGGCCAGATGGGTGATAGCGCGTTCGGTTTCGTCAGGCTCGCCGAGGAGTTGCACAATCATAAATCCCAGTATCCGGCCCTGAACTTCGGACATGCTGGCAAACAGGATATTCACCTCGACAGCATACTCGCGGATCAGGTGGTTAATGATCGGCTGCCGGGCCGTCGCGCCGATAAATTCGAGGCGTAAAGCCCGGGCGCCGTTATCGCGCTGCAGGAGCGACGCCACCCGCTGCGGCAGGCGATCGTGCACCACCGACTGCACGAAACTGGCGGTGACCGGATGCTGCGGCTGGGCAAAGAGATCGAACACCGTCCCCTGCTCAACAATGCGCCCGGCCTGCATCACCGCCACTTTGTGACAGATTTTCTGGATCACTGACATTTCATGAGTAATCAGCACAATGGTGATGCCATAGCGGCGATTAATCTCCTGCAGCAGCAGTAAGATCTGTACCGTGGTGTGGGGGTCGAGCGCCGAGGTGGCTTCATCGCACAGCAGCACCGACGGGTTGGTGGCCAACGCCCTGGCGATACCGACCCGCTGCTTTTGCCCTCCCGACAGCTCATTAGGGTAGCTGTGCATTTTGTCGCTCAGGTCGACAAACGCCAGCAGCTCCGCAACCCGCGCCTGGATAAAGGCCTTGTCGCGGCCCTGCAAAATAAGCGGGATAGCGATGTTATGAAATACCGTTTTCGAATTCAACAGATTAAAATTCTGAAAGATCATGCCGATATCTTTTTTGATCGCCTGCAGTCGCTGGCCGCTGCAGTCCTGTAGCGGCTCACCATTCAACACCACCTCGCCCTCGCCCGGCGTTTCCAGCCGATTAATCAGCCGCAATAAGGTGCTTTTTCCTGCGCCGCTGTAGCCAATAATGCCGAAAATATCGCCCCGGTCGATACTGAGATTAATATCCTGCAGGGCCAGAACTGGATGCCCTTTTCTGGAAAAGGTTTTACTGACATGGCGAAATTCTATCATCGCGTTATTCATTTTAAATAATCAGGCAGCAGGTAACCATCATACTGCGGATGGCTGAGAATATATTTTTTGAAATCGGCAGAGTGATAGCCGTCGATAATATCTTTGGCAAACTGCGCCTTCTGATTTTTACCGGCAACGGTTACGACGTTAATAAAATGGCTGGTGGCGGCCTCCAGCTTTAATGCTGAGGTGAGCGCCATGCCGCTGGAAACGGCGAAATTGCCCTGAATCAGGCCATAGTCGACGTCCGGCAGCGCGCGAACCTGCTGGGCATTGTCCATCTCCTTAAGCACGATTTTATAGGGGTTAGCAACGATATTGCGCTGGGAAAAGGTGGCGGGATCGCTGTCCGGTTTAATCTTCACCCAGCCCAGACTTTCCAGCACCAGCACCGCGCGATATTCGTTCGACGGCTGGTTTGGCACCGACACCACCGTGCCGGCTGCCGGGGTGCCCAGGGTGGTCAGTTTGCCGCCATACAGGCCCATCGGCGGTGTGGGTACCTGCACAATGCCCACGTTATCGGTCCCCAGCCGCTCATTGATCGCTTTCAGGTATACCGGATGCTGCATAATATTCGCTTCGATATCGCCGCGGGCTACCGCGTCATTGACCTGAATACCGTCGCTAAAATCTTTATATTCGATTTTATACCCTTTACTCAATAAATAGGGGGCGACCCCTTTTTCAAATTGCTCTTTATACGGCCCGGGATTGAAGCCGATACGAATAATTTGATCTGCGGTGGCGTAAAAAGAGGTAGCGGATAACAGGGCAAGCGTCATCCCGAGCGCAACTGACTTGTTCATAAGGTATTTTCCTGGAAGGTTGGCGATATTGAGCGATTAAATCACAGCCGCAAGAGGGTTGTAAGCCAGAACGCCGGATTTCCTTTTGCTTATTCCTCATAACCTTTTGCCATCCCGACATATCCTAAAAATAATCATCCTTTGCAGATATTGTTATTTAGCCAGGCGCCATAAATCCCTTAAAGATGGCAGATTATTGATGACGTAAACCGGGAAAATTATGCCTGATTTTGCTGCTTCACCGCTGGTGGACGCCCTGGAAGAGAATCTGTTCAGCCTGCTGGAAAACCTGGCCGCGGAGGTCAACACCGACATGCTGCCGTTGATCGACCTCTCCAGCGGCAGTCCGGATCAACCCACCCCGCCGGAAGTGATTGACGCGCTGCAGAGCGCCATTCATCGTCGTGAAAACCATGGCTACCCCTCATTCTGGGGCAAGCCGCAGGTCCGCGAAGCGATCGCCCATTTTTATCGTCGCCAGTATGATGTGGAATTCGATCCGCACAGCGAAGTCGCGGTATTTCAGGGCTCGCATATCGGTATTGGCGGCATCCCGCGGGCGCTGCTCCGTCCCGGGCAATACCTCATCTCCACCGATCCCTGCTATCCCATTTATCGCTCAGCGGCGCTGCAGTCCCAGGCGACGTTTTATGGCCTGCCGCTCAGGGCTGAGAACCATTTCCTGCCGGATTTTAACGACCTTCCCCGGGAGGTGGCTGACAAGGCCGGGCTGGTGGTGCTTAACTATCCGCATAACCCCACCGGCGCCCTCGCCACGCCGGCGCTGTTCGCCAGCGCCCTGCAGTTTGCCCACCGTCACCAGGTGCCGATCCTGCACGATTTTGCCTATGCGGCCATCGGCAGCGCGGCCAGTGACGCGCCGCTGAGCCTTTTCTCTCAGCCCGGCGCGAAGGCGTGGGGAGTGGAAACCTACACCTTCTCCAAGACCTTTAATATGGCCGGCTGGCGCTTCGGCTTCGCGGTCGGCAACGCCTCGATTATTCGGGCATTTAAAAAGCTGCACACCCACAGCTACAGCACGGTGTTTGGCGCGATTCAGGATGCGGCGATCGCCGCGCTCAGCCTGCCGGCAGAACGGATTGCGCAGCTGACGGCGGCGTATCATCAGCGCCGGGAGTGGGTTCTGCGTCGACTGGCCGCGCTGCGCTGGCCGGTTCGTACCGCACAAGGCACGTTCTTCCTCTAGCTGAGCGTGCCGCCCGGGTACCGTTCACAAGAGTTTGCCCGCCTGCTGCTGCAGGAGGCGCATATTCTGGTGGCGCCAGGCACTGGTTTTGGCGAAGGGGGCGAAGGGTTTATCCGCATCAGTCTGACGGCTGGGGACGACGCGCTGAGCAACGCGCTGGACCGTCTCGCCCGGCTGGCGCTGTTTTAGCGCCCGCCTCGCGGGGCCGTTACACCTTCAGGTAGCCCGCCATGCGTTGAATACGCGCGGCGGAATAGTCATAGCAGGCGCTGGCGGGTTTACCCAGTACGCGATATTTGGCGCCATTGTAAAAGGCGGTCTTATTCTCCTCTTCCAGAAAGCGCCGGGAGACGGTGTCGCTGAAAATACGGTCGCCATCCGACTGCGGCTGATAGCGGCTATATTTGACGCTCTCCCACGCCACGCCGATCGGCTTATGATCATAGCCGGTCATACAGAACAGCCGGTTGGAGGCCAGCAGATCGGCCTCGATGGTTTTAAATTCCGCCGCCGTAGCGGCGCAGGTCATGCTTAACAGGCAGGCCGAAGCCCATCGGTAAATTGTCATTATTCAGGCGATCCCAGAGTGTTTCCTCCATTGTAAGCGGCTGAAAATTCTGGATGTTCGCTTTTACCTATCGTTGTGCGTGAAAACCGCTTAAAATTTTACAATCGTACTCCTCGTGAGTTGTCTTAACGACCTGTAGGCCCTCCCTGCGCAGGTCGTCACGCCGGGCCAAACACCGAGACGCCGGCGCAGAGGAGGTATCGCCTTTAACGATTAAACGCCCAGCTGGCCCCGCTGGTCAGCGCCCGCTCGAAGGCGGGACGGCCGGGGCCCGCCAGCCAGCCGGCGAAGGTGTGCAGCTGCGGATGCAGCTGGCGCAGGGCGTCGAGGTCGGCGTGCCCGGCCAGCCGCCCGTCGTCCACCAGCCCGGTCAGCTTGTGCAGAAAAGGGCTGGCGGCCAGCACCTCATCGGAAAATCGCGAATAGGGGATCGGCCGTCCCGCCGCCGCGGAGAATAACGCCTCCAGTTGACGGCCGGTCACGCTGTCGCTGGCGATCTCGAACGTCTTGCCGGCAAACCGCGCTGGCGCGGCAAAAACTGCCGCGACTAGATGGCCGATATCCTCCACCGCCAGCACCTGCATCCTCCCCTCTGGCAGCATAAAAAAGTGAAAATGACCTTCATCAAGGCCAAAACCGGGCATCACCAACAGCTCCATAAAGGTGGCGGGACGCACGATGGTCGCCGCCAGCGGCAGGCGGCGGATATGCCGTTCAATTTCCGCTTTGGTGTCATAATGCGCTACGCCGGTGGGCGTCTCCCCCGCCGCGCTGCCGGAGCTGTACACCAGATGCTTCACCCCGCACTCGACGGCGAGGTCGGCGATGGTTATCCCGTAGCGTACCTCCTGCTCATCGGTCACCGTCCCTCCCGGCGAACTGGGCTGGACGCTGAAGACGCCGTCGACCCCGGCCATCGCCGCCCGCATTGTCGCCCGGTCTTCAAAGGTGCCCACGACCAGCTCGGCTCCCCGCGCCGCCAGCGCGACGGCCCCGGCGGAGAAAGGATCCCTGACCAGCGCTCGTACCCGCCAGCCGCGGTGCAGCAGCGCCCCCGCCACCGAGCCGCCCTGCTGACCGGTGGCGCCAAAAACCAACACGCTTTGCGTATTATTCATCACTGTTTCCCCTTATCTGCAGCTTGTTGCCCGGCCTCTCGCCAGCGATAGTCACCTTGCTTATCCTCCTCCAGCCAGCCGCAGGAAGACCCGGCAAAATGCCCGGTGAACCATTGAGCATGATGGCTGGCTCCCCACGCCATCATCTCCCGTCGGGAGGCTTCCGCCTGCCGGGGATCGCCGCAGAACGCCGAGTTCCAGTGCGGATGGGTAAACTGGCGCGGGGAATGAAGAAGATCGCCGGAGAAACAGGCGTAATCATCTCCGGCGGCGAGGATCAGCGCGGCATGGTCCGGACTGTGGCCGGGGGTGGGCACAAAGGCGATCCGCCCGCCGACCTGCGGCCTGGCCGCCACATCCACGGTCTCCAGCTGGCCGGCCTCGATCACCGGCAGCAGGCTGTCGAGCCACAGCGCCCGGTAGCGTTCGCTGTTCTTCACCCGCGTCAGCTCTTTTGCCGAACACAGATAGCGCGCGTTGGGAAACAGCGGCGCCCAGCGATCGTCCTGCCAGACGGTATTCCATCCGACATGGTCAGTATGCAGGTGAGTCAGTAGTACCAGGGTCACCTCCTCCGGGTTCACTCCTGCGGCGCGGAGATTCTCCAGATAGGGCGTGTTAAGTTGATGATAGAGCGGATTGCCGCCGCGCTCCCGACCGTTGCCGGTGGCGGTATCGATAACAATCAGATCGTGGGGAGTCTGTACCACCCAGCTGTGGATCGACAGCGCGATTGGCTGATTATCGGCGTCCGCCTCCGTCGCAGGGAACGCTGCGGGATAGAGCGCCGCCGGCTGCAGGCTAATCTCGCGCTCCGGAACTTTGAATATCAGGCTGTCGCCTGTCTGGTAAGTTTGCATCACTCCCTCCGCGCGCATTGCGCTGGTTGATTTATCGGGGTGATATTCACTATGCTGCCGGGATAACCCACATTCAAATTGATTATCATAATGAAGAAAATCATTGAAAATGATTTTAGTCGTATCGATCTGAATCTGTTGACGGTCTTGATGGTGCTGTACCGCGAAGCCAGCGTCACCCGCACCGCAGAGGCCCTGCATCTTGGCCAGCCGGCCATCAGCGGGGCGCTGAAACGGCTGCGCGAGATGTTTGACGATCCACTGTTCGTGCGCAGCGCCAGAGGCATGCTGCCGACGCCGCGGGCGCAAGCGCTGATGACCGAGCTGCAGCCGCTGATGGAACACCTGCATTCGGCAATGTTTGGCGCCGGGGAGTTTTCCCCCGCCAGCGCCCAGCAGCTTTTCCGCGTCGGCCTCAGCGACTGGAGCGAACACTGGCTGATGCCCCAGCTGTTACCCGGACTGATGCAGGAGGCGCCCGGAGTGTCGCTCCAGACACTAGCCGCCGACCCCTTCCAGGTACGCCAGCTGTTGGAGGAGGATCGCATTGATGTCGCGGTATCCCTCAACAAACAGAGCCGCGGGGAGATCGTCAGTGAACCGGTGATGACCATGGGGGTGACCACTCTCTGGTCGCCGCAGCAGATCCCCTGCCGCGGGCCGTTGTCGGTGGGCGATTTCGTCGCCTGGGAACATGTGATGGTGGCCTATCGCGAAACCGGCCACGGGGAAATAGACCGCCAGCTCGCCAGTCAGGGACTCGCGCGGCGCGTGCGCTTTGCCACGCAGAATTTCTCCACCTTTCCCCTGCTGCTGACCACCCTGCCGCTCTTCGCCACCGTCCCCCAGGGGCTGGCGCAGCGCTGGCAGGCGCAGTATGCCCTGCGCGCGGACGCCCCGCCAGTGGCCTACCCGGAATTTACCCTGTGTATACTGCGTCACAAACGCCGGGCGCAGGATCCGGCGCTGAACTGGCTGATAGCGAGGATAAAACAGGCCATGCGCGGACCATAGCGGGAGCGAATGCCACCGACATCAGGCCTCGCTGAGCGGGGGTTGCAGAACGCGTCTGCTCCAGTCATAAAATGCGCGTACCGCCGGCGGCAGATAGCGGTTTTGCGGATAGACCAGCGACAGGGGAAGATCAGAAGCGGCCTGCTCCAGACAAGCGACCAGCGCGCCGCTCTGCAGATAAGGTTGCGCCAGATAGCTGGCGACGCGGATCAGGCCCAGCCCCTGAACGCCGGCCTGGATATAGGCATCGGTATCGTCGACCACCAGCGTCTCCTGCATGCGGATCGCGCAATCGCCGTCATCGAGGGAGAAAAGCCAGTCGATGGTCCGCCCGGTACGGTGGTTCAGGTAGCCCACCGCCCGGTGCTGGTGCAGATCGTCGATGCTCTGCGGCCGGCCGTGGGCCGCGAGCCAGGCCGGCGAGGCGAGGACCATCCAGCGGTAGCGGGCCAGAGGACGCGCCACCAGGGTGGTGGAATCTTCGATTTGTCCGCTACGGATCACGCAGTCGAATCCCTCCTGGATAATATCTTCCACGTTGTCGCTTGAGCAGAGGATCATCTCCAGGTCAGGATACTGCTGCAGAAACTCGCCGATCCTTGGCAATACGCAGTGCCGGGCAAGAGATTGCGGCATCCCCACCTTGAACCGCCCGGCGGGCTGGGCCGAGCGGCCGGGAAAGGAGGCTTCCATCGCCGCCATCTCGGCCAGCAGCCGTTTACACTCCGCGTAATACCGGCGTCCCTCGGCCGTCACGCTGAGCTTGCGGGTGGTGCGCTGAAGAAGCTGCGCCCCCAGCCAGGCCTCCAGCTCCTTCACTACCCGCGACACCGTTGAGCGCGGCTGCCCCAGCACCTCCGCCGCCCGGGCGAAGCTGTGGGCATCCACAACCGCAACATATAACTGCATGGCATCCAGTCTGTCCATTTCGTTCTCCACTGGCGGTTATTATCCCATTAAGACGAACAGTCTAACCCGAAATCCTGTTCTTATCGAATGATGCCCTCCCCTCTACACTGAGCCTGTAGCCAGTCAATACAAGGCTTAACTGAGTAAGGAGTTAAAATGAAATCTGATAATCTTAACCACGAGGAAAAGGTATTGGTGCTGGGAGCGGGACAACTGGGCGCCGCCGTACTGGATGCGCTGGTACCTGCGGTGATCCAGCGCCAGGGCGCGGTCTCGGTTATCGTCTCGCCGGCGGCCTGGGATGAAGCCGGCCAGCTGCGGTCAGCAAACCACCGGGCGCTGGCCGACGCCGGGGCCACCTTTCTCGCCGTCGACATTGCCGGTAGCGACATGGAGATGCTGGCTGGTCAGTTTAGCGGATTCACCACCGTGATTAACTGCATGGGCTTTGTCGCCGGTCCGGGGACACAGCTAAAAATTACCCGCGCGGTGCTGGCCGCCGGAGTGCCACGCTATTTTCCCTGGCAGTTTGGCGTCAATTACGATGTGGTCGGCAAAGGCAGCGGCCAGCCGGTGTGGGACGAGCAGTATGATGTCCGGACCCTGCTGCGCGCGCAGCAGGCCACGGAGTGGGTCATTGTCTCCACCGGCATGTTTACCAGCTTTCTCTTCGAGCCAGACTTCGATGTGGTGAATTTAGCCACCCGAACCGTTCACGCCCTTGGCAGCTGGGACACCCAGGTGACCGTCACCTCGCCGGCGGATATCGGCCGCCTGACCACCGCGATTTATCTGCATCAGCCGCGGATCGTCAACGAGGTGGTGTTTGTTGCCGGCGAAACGACCTCTTACCGCCAGCTGGCGGAAACCGTGGAGCGCGTGACGCAGCATACGTTCAGCAAAGCCGTTCACACCCTGCCCACCCTGCTGGACCAGCTGCGGACGGACCCGGATAACGCCATGCTGCGCTATCGCGCTGCCTTCGCCCGGGGGGATGGCGTGTGGTGGCCGATGGGCGACACCTGGAATGCCCGCCACGCGCTACCGACCCAGGACATTGCCGGCTGGCTGCAGGCCGCGCGCTGATTTTCTCTCACAGGACAGAATGACGATGAACAAGTTGCTTCCACTGATCGTATTGAGTTGTCTGCTGCCGCTGGCGGTCAACGCCAGAACCATCACCGCCACCGGCGATACCCTGGACAACGCGGAGAGCAAAATTCGCCAGCAGGCCGCCCGCGAGGGCGCAACCGCCTATCGGATCATTGAGGCGCGAATGGGCAACAAAGTGCATATTACGGCGACACTCGACAACTGAACCACCGCTACCCGGCTCAGGGAGGAGCCGCCGCCATCCCGCGCGCCAGGTCAGGCGCTCATTTTTTCCCGTCGGCGATCGCGGCCCGGCGGCGCACCGTACAGGCGAGCATATTCCCGGGTGAACTGGGACACGCTGATATAGCCCACCTCGCCGGCCGCCTGGGCAATGCTCATGCCTTCCGCCAGCATCAGGCGGCGGGCGTGGATCAGGCGCAACTGCTTCTGAAACTGCAGGGGCGACAAGGTGGTCATGGCGCGGAAATGACGGTGAAAGACAGAGACGCTCATCCCGGCGGCGTCGGCCAGCGCGTCGACGCTGACTGGCTGCATAAAATCCCGGCGCAGCATCGCCACCGCCCGGCGGATCCGCGCCGAATGGCTGTCTACAGCGCCCAGCGCCCGGATGGCTGGCCCGTGAACACTCTGCAACAGCCAGTAATGCAGCTCCCGCCGCAGCCCTTCGCCTAACACCGCCAGCGCCCCCGGTTGATCAAACAGCCTTGCCAGCCGATAAGCGGCGTCCGTCACGTCAGCATTCATCGGTTCGATACCGACGCGGGGCGCCTCATCCGGACCAGATGGGCCGGCGTCCTGCAGCTCGCGCAGGATAGCCAGGTCCAGCTCCAGCACCAGCGCGTAATAGGGAAAGCGCTGACTGGCCTCGGTGATCTGGCTGGTGGTGGGAACATCGGCGGCTATCACCATCGCCTCCCCCGGACCGTAGTCAAAGCTTGCCAGGCCGGTGGTCACGCTTTTGCGCCCCTGCAGCAGCATGGCCACCAGTGGCCTGGCGATGGCCGCCTGCAGATCGCCGGGGTGCAGGGCCCGCACCAGGGTGATGCCGGGAACCGGGGTGACCGCCACCCCGCTGCTATCGACATGAGCATCGGCATACCGGCGGCAGAGAGCGAAGAGTTCGTCGCGCATAAGATCCTTTCAGGCAAGTTTTAAAGCCTGAGTATGCGCTATTTCCCGCCAGAGGGGAGTGTATGGAGAGGAATGGGCAAAAAATAACAAGGATTGGGCAACCCGGTCTGGTAGGCCCCCCCTATTGTAAGGACTCCACATACCGGAGAGGATCGAACATGACTAAGATTGCACTTATCACCGGCGCCAAACGCGGCCTTGGCCGTCAGACCGCACTGGATATCGCCCGCCAGGGCGGGGACGTCATCGTCACCTACCGCGGCAATATTGAACAGGCGGAAGCGGTGGTGGCCGACATTCACGCTCGCGGCCGCAAGGCCATCGCCCTGCCGCTGGATATGGCGCAGACCACCCGCTTTCCGGCCTTCGCCGACAGCCTGAGCGCTGCGCTGGCCAGCGTCTGGGGACGGAACACCTTCGATCATCTGATCAATAACGCGGGACACGGCGAATTTGCCCCGCTGGCCGAAACGCGCGAGGCGCAGTTCGACGGGCTGTTTAACGTCCACGTCAAGGGGGTGTTTTTCCTCGTTCAAACCCTGCTACCGCTGCTGGCTGACGGTGGACGGATCGTTAACTTCTCTTCCGGACTGACTCGCGTCTCATATCCTGGCTTCTCCGCCTACGCTGCGGCCAAAGCGGCCGTGGAGATGCTGAGCGTATACATGGCCCGCGAGCTGGGCGGGCGCGGCATCACCGTCAATACCATCGCCCCCGGGGCTATCGCCACTGATTTTGGCGGCGGGCTGGTGCGGGACGACGCGAGTGTTAACGCGCAGTTTGCCGCGATGACGGCGCTGGGACGGGTGGGCGTTCCCGAGGATATTGGGCCGATGATCGCCAGCCTGCTGCGTGACGATAACCGCTGGGTAACCGCCCAGCGGATCGAAGTCTCGGGCGGACAGACTATCTGACCACTCAGGCCGGCAGGATGTGCGCCAGCGCCATGGCCGCCCGGAAGAGGTGGCGGGCATGGTAGCCTGGCTGGCCGGTCCGGAGGCCTCGTTTGTCACAGGCGCCTGTCAGGGATCATCAGGCCAGGCTGTCGATCGCCATAAAAAAACGATCTTCGGTAAGCAAAAGGCGCGCCTCCGGGGACTGGTGCGCCTTGCGGATCATCCAGCCATCCTCCGGGGCCAGGCTCAGATAAAACACCTCCCGGGATCCCACGCCGCCGGGTGCTTCAAGACTCAGGGTTACCACCCCCTTTTCCACGCCATCCCACAGCTGCTGTGGCACGATATTGACGCTGCGCGCGCCGTTTTGCAGGCGGATACCAGGGATATCGTAGCGGTAGATGCCGCTATTGAGGCTATAGCCAAGGGTGCTCAGATCGTGGAGATGGCGGGTCGAAACCACCACCTCGATACCCGTTCCGTCAAACCACTGATTCACCTGCCGGGCGAGCGCCGCCATCTGCTGGCGAAACATGGCGATATCCGCGGCGGCTGCCCCATCCAAAGTGGCTGTCCGCGGCGGATTTTGCTGTTGCTGCAGTTTCATAAAAAAACGTTCCCTCGCTGTCACGTTATCTCCCTGTGCTGTGATGAAACCGGTGGGGCTGGATGAGAATGATTGCCGCCCGTTCGCTGGCTAACGAAGATTACGGGCCAACCGTCGCGATCGCCCCGCCGCAGAAGTTTGTTTTCGCCGTTACTTCGCCGCTTCAGGCCTGAGCCGTAGCTGGTTGTTTTCGGCGGTAAAAATGCGCGGTTTGTCCGGGTCCAATTCCTCGCGCGCCAGCACCTGCTTCCAGGTATTTCTGTCGGTGTCCGGATGGCGGAACAGGCCGACAACCGCCACGAACGTCGCCGCCGTTTCCAGCGGCATATTCAGACTGGCATCCCCTCCGGGGCTGATCACCAGATCGCGACTGGCGAGGAGATCGGCGGCGAGCAGAATATCCCCCTCCTCCAGCAGTTGCTGGTAAACCAGCCGGTCGAAAGTCTGGCGATCTTTGAGCTGATAGATGCGCACCACCACCGGTTCGGAAAGCGAGTGATTCTCTCTGGCATCGGTGTTGAGCGCTTCGCGGGCGGTAAAGTCCAGATGCAGGGTATTAATTTGCTTATAAAAAACGGCGTTGAAGGCAGATTTTGTTCCCTCCGAGACGCGCTGGGTGAGCCCGCATCCGCTCAGGCAAAGCGCAAGCAGGGGCAGCAGGCAGGCGGTTTTAGTCAAACTTATACGTAACACGTCGGTTTCCTTGAGAAGAGGTGGCAGGCTGCAGGCCGGTATAGGTGCCCAGTTCGGTGGTAAAGGTCTGAGGGATATCATCCTGGCTCTCGCCCTCTCCAGCGCCCAGCACGCCGTTCATACCAAGCCAGAACGGCTCGTCCCCCAGCGGCGGGACAGCAAGCAGTCGGGTCGGCACGGTCAGGGTGATGTTGGCCCGGAATCGCCAGCCCAGATACACCCGCAGCAGGATGAGGAAGTCCCGAAACAGCGGGCCATCAGGCTTCCAGCCCTGCGCCTCCTCGGGATTGTCGGTGGTAAGGGCGACGAGGAGCTGGCTGCTGGCATCCATCGCTTCGTCACCCAGCGGCGTATTGCCGTCGAGTAAGAAGTCGTCATCGCCGTAAAACCCCAGCGGCTGGCTGATCGCCACCGGACGCAGGCTGTACGGGCTCACCCTGACGGTGGTCTCCGGAGCCAGCAGCGTGACCAGCGCCTGGATCCCCTGCTGAGTTTTGCCCGGCTGACGCAGCACGCCACTCAGCGCCAGAAAGCGCGACGCCGGCGAGGCGATATGCCGCGTCGTGCCGGGGATGCCCAGCCCCGCCAGGCCCAGCAGCGACTGCGAAAGACGATCGGTACCGCCGGGCTCAAAGGTGGCAGGCCAGCAGTATTTCCGCCAGATGCGGTAAAACTGCGTCATGATCCGGTGGTTGAAGATATCCAGTAAGCCCTGCAGCGCGTCATGCCCTTCCCTGCGCTGGGCGATATCATCGAGCCAGGCCGTCGGGAGCGGCGAATCGACACCGTACAAGCCCATAAAGGTGGTGCGAATGACCGGCGGCCCGCAGTCATCGGCCTCATCGTATTCCACGGCTCTGAGTTCGCTGGTCGGGAATCCCATCCCCGGATGCGGGTAAAAACGCACCGGATCGTCAGCCGGATGGCTGGTCGCCCCCATCAGCGGTTGGCCGGGACGCCGCTTTTCCAGAAGCTGACAGCAGCGGTAAAAATTGATCCGCGGCAGGTCGGCCTCCAGCCGTGGGGTCAGCCGGGAATGCGGCGGCTGTGCTTCTCTTCCCATTCCAGTCGTTCTCCGGTTGGTTGCAAAATGAAAATCAGGCGGTTGAACAAGTAGATGTCGGTGTAGAGCGCAAAGAAGCGGCTAAGCATCTCGCCAAACAGGCATATGTCGCCTCGTCCGGCAAAGCCGTGACTGTCGAGGGTGACTTCAATCTGCACGCCGCGCAGCAGATGGCCCTGTGCAAAGCGCTCTGTCGCGCGGTGCTTCACGTCGAGGATAGCTTCCAGACGCCGACGATTCATCTCGCTGTCGGTCCATTCATACAGCGCCAGGGTGCCGCGCAGGACCTCCGCGTTGTCCATCAGGGAAAGAAAACTGCTGCCCAGATGGCTCAGCACCCGCCAGTGAAACCGATCCTGGGCAGGGGGATAGCACGGCAGCGTCGGCGCGCAGAGGTTACGCACCGCGACGCTGGCCGAGGTGGTTTTCATCACCGTATCGAGCACGGTGCTCTGCAGCGCGCGACGCGGCAGCTGGCCGTTGGTTCCGGTGAGGGTCAGCGACAGGCTTTCATCTTCCGGTACGCTATGCTTGTCAAAGGCTTCCCCGCCGACGATAAGCCAGGTGTTATGCAACCCGGACGGGCCACGGCGCACCCGGGTATGATAGTAATATTCAGGAGCGTCATGACGCATCATGCCGCCTTTGTGGCGAAAGCTTGAGAATGGCGCGTAAACCTGCTGGCTCGAGGAGATCACGGAATCGACGGTGTAAATTTCGGTGTGGCCGTCCTGCACGCGCATCGGGCGCAGCAGGTATTCTGTCTGCAAGGAATTGATGGTTAGCGGATCGGACTCCAGCGGGAACAGGTTGATCACTGGCACGCAGTGCAGGCGCAGCTGCTTTTCGCTGAAGCGGAAGTCATGTTCCCAGCGTTCCGCCAGCACGACGTCGATCTCAAACCACGCCATCCCGGCCGGAAAAGCCACCGTCTCCAGTCCGCGCAGGTCGATGAACATGAACTTTTCGCGGAAGGTAAAATACTCCAGCAGCAGCTGGTAGCCGCGAAAACTGCGGCCATCTTCAGGCCAGAGGCCGTCATCCTCGCCAAATCCCAGTGCGCTGAAATACCCGTTCAGCGGCCTTCTGTCCTCCTCACCGGGTACACGCAGCCACATCCTGGCCACATTGAGGGTAAAGGCCTCGTGCATGGTGCAGGCCAGCGGCGCATCGGCGTTGAAATAGAGCGGGATATGGCAGAGATTGACCCGGCGCCAATCCGTCAGGCTGCTGCAGTTAAAGCGCAGCGTGATCACCGACCAGCCATCCGTATCGGTGGTGAGCTGAGCGCGCTCAAGGGATAACGGCTGCAGAGCGATCGCTTTGGTGGTGGTGTACCGGCAGCGCGTGCCCTTTTCACCGATCGGCCGGGAAAGCACTTCAAAGCCTTTGGCCATCGTCATCGGCTCTTTCATTTCCTGCCAGTCGGGGGTGAATTCCACGACCGACATCGAGGGAATGGTACGTAAATAATGGGGCCACAGCAGACTGACCACGCCTTCGGTCAGCTCAGGCAGATCGTCATCGAGCTTCTGGCGCATGCGGCCCATCAGGAAGGCAAAACCTTCAAACAGGCGCTCGACAAAGTGGTCGCGGGCGCCCGCTTTGTCGAGATTGAGCATCGCCGCCTGCTCAGGATGAGCGCGGGCAAAGGCTTCACCCGCTTCCAGCAGGTAGCGCATTTCAGCGTCGTAATAACGCAGGGTTAAATCGTCCATAAATCACCAGAATGAGTAATAGCTTTCAGAGATGCAGAGAACAGCAAGTGCAGGGAGTGCAATGTGAATGATGCATGAATTATGCGCACAGCACCGCGGCGCGAGCGGGATCCAGAGCGATGAGCCCGGCAAGCAATGACTCCATTTCTGGCAGCAAGCGATTTTTTTCTGCCTCACTGCGCCCGGCCTTGCCTCTGAGCAGCCGGAGTCGGCGGGCTTTGACCTCAAAGATAAGCTCCGGCTTCCATTGTTCGAGCGTCATTTCCCGGGCGCGGCTGTCGAGTTCCGCCAGCAGAAGCAGCGCCATTTCATTTTTTCCGTACTGCTCGCTGACCCGCGCCATCAGTAAGCGCATCAGCCACCGATTGCGGCTGGTGGTATAGCCCGGCTGCGCCTGTAACCAGTTCAGCGCCGACTCAATGCCTTCATCGTCCGCGCGGGTGAGCACTTCTGGCTCCAGCGACAGCACCTCATCAGCGCTGGTCGCCGCCATTACCGGCTCATCTTGCCATCCGGCCATCTCTTCCAGGACGCACTCGTTAAGCCAGTTGAGCGTCACTTCATCGGCGAATGGCGTACCATCGTTAAATGCCAGGGTTTCCAGCCCCGGCAGACGAGCCAGTAGCCCTTTCATATCCCGGCACAGGATATCGGCCCGTACGCTGTCAGCATCCAGTTTCAGCAGCGCCTGCCAGGCGTACCACTGTACGTCGAGCCACAGATGATTGACGCCTTGCGCCAACAGCGTGTCCGTATGCTCCAGCAGTTCCGACCAGCTTTTCTGTAAATACAACCGCTTAAGATGGGCTTTACTCTCAGGCTTTGGAGGCAACAGCCGGGTCCGGCCGGAGGCATCCAGCGGCGGTAACTCCGTTAAGGTATCCCAACGCACACTCTTCATCAGATGATGACCTGCCAGCCATCCGCCGGGACACTCGCGCAGATATTTCGCCAGCACCTTAGCCTGATCGAGCAAATCACGACCTGACGTGACGGTATGCATTACCGGAGCGGTGTCTGCATGTTGGGGCAGCAGATCGTGTTCTTCGCGGCTGGTCTGCGGCACCAGGCTGCGGGCTCCGCCGCTTTGCACCAGGCGGTTCTCCAGTATCTGATATAGCCCGGAAAGATCGGGGCGGGATGCCTCAGCCAAGCCGGCAAAAGAGGCTTCCGTCAGCAATAATGCCCCGATAATGACCTGCATAGTGGTCATGTCGACTTCCGGATAAAGAGACAGGCTGTCCGACATCCGGCGACTGCCAAGCCATTCCAGCGCCGATTTACAGCTACGTTCACGCTGGGGATGAAGCATAGCCCCAAACCGCTCAAGCATTGCCGCCAGCAGCGTAACGCCCTCCGCCAGACCGCTCTCGCCATCCCGCTGCAGACGCGCCCATACGTAAAAGGTGATCACGCGCAGATCCTTGCAGGTCTGAGTCAGCAGTTTTTCTGCCAGCTGGCAAATCAGTTCGGTATCGACACCGGAGATCTTATTGACCTCCTCGCGGATACGCTGAAAATCATCGTCATAGCCCGGATCGCTCCCGGTGGGCTGGCTATCACTGATTGGCGCAAGCCATGACTGCCAATGCGCCTGGCGTGACCGGGCCTGCTGGCGCAGTACGCTTTCATCCAACTGACTGGCGGCAACCAGATTTTGTAAAATGCTCATAATTCCATCTCATCCATGTCACTATTCCCTACCCCCGTCGTCAGGGCCTGTGCGCTCTCAGCCGCATCGACAGTGAAAATCTGATCCGGCAGGGTCAATCCGCGCAGCGCCAGAAGCGCCAGCGGGCCGCTCCCAAGCTGGGAGCGCAATACCCACTGCAGGGTGCGGCCATCCGGGGCGGTGAAGCTCATCATCCACTGACTGCGTTCGAGCTGCTGGCGTTTACCCTGCTCCAGCCAGCGAATAAAACCCCAGGTACCGCTGTAGTCACCGAACAGGCGCGTGCCCGCATTGACGGTGGTCCAGGTCAGCAGAGTGCCGGGTTTATACGTCTCCCCCGGCCAGCGGAAAGTCTGCCAGTCGGTCATCTGATTGAAATAGCGCAATTTTTGGCCGTCTATCGTCAGCTGCGTCTCCACAACCTCCGGGGCTGGCCTGGCCTGTAACTCAAAGCTGATCCCCTGGCTGCCGTCGGTGAAAAGAATGTCGGACAGCTGGCTTAGCTGGTTGATGGCGCGCAGAAAGGCCGGATTAAAGACCAGGCCGTGGCTGTTGACCTTAGCCGGCACCCACTGACTGCCTTCTTTATGCAGGACACCGTTCAGCTCCGTCGTGAGAAAACGTTCGATCCGCCCGCTGTCCTTGCGCACAAACTCAGCCAGCATCGGCAGGGAGGCGTCGCTTTTGCTGGCGGCAAACGGAAAGCGTCCGTCAAAGGCGGTGTGCCAGTTGGCGACTACCGATCGGCGCCATTTATCATTCAGACTGGCCGCTGACGGCAGAAGCACGGTTTCCCAGGCCTGAGTCAGCGGCTGCACAAACAGAGTGTTACCGAAGCCACTCCACTCTTCGCCAAGGCTTGCCGAAATCAGGCTGCCATATTGTTGCGTGTCGGTCAGGTCGACGCTTTTCCCCTGGAAGACAGTCTGCGCCAGGGTCTGCATCATCTCCAGCGGATCGGAGGCATTCGCAACCTGCTGCAGACGCAGGCGCACGCGGGTGATCCGGGTCAGATAGGTTTGCAGGCTTAGGGTGCTATCGGCCGACATGACGTTGCTGCCCGTGTTTTTCCCCATCAGCTGGAGCAGTGGGCCGAACGTGTCATCCAGAGGCCCCTGCGGGCCGGCTGCCGACTGGTCGATGACCGGCTTGTCTTTCCCGCCCACCAGATCTTTGGCCGATTTAATAAGGCTGTCCGACAGCCCCTCCCTTTGTTGCCCCGCCTGCCCCTGCCAGGCAAGAGTATTCATCAGGGCAATCAGCGGCGACTGGCGGATATCGCTTATCAGCGTGAGCTGGTCGGTAACATCGGCGATATTGGTCGCCGGATTAAGTCGCAGACTGTTGAGAAAATTCAGCCAGCTGCCGGCGAAATCGGTGAAGTAGCGTCGGGTCAGACGCGCTTTCAGCGCCTCCGGCGACAGGTCTGTCGACATCGTTTTGCGCGAATCGCTCAGCACCCAGTCGATTTCCTCCCGGCGCGAGCTGGCTGCCTTATCAATGGCCTGCTGAATGCCGCCTTCCCATGCCTGGCGGGTAAACATCCCCGGGACCACTTCATCGGTGGTAAACAGGCGGCGCGCATCGGTGCCGCTGGTCATCTCTTCCAGCGACACATCGGCAAAATTACGACGCACGGATTTGAGCATGTTCTCATATAAGGTGCTTTCGGCATTGCGGCGACCTATCTGCTGCAACAAAACCTGACGGCTCTGACTGACCCGTTGCGCATCTGGAGTTATCTTCCATTCAGGCCGTTCGGGTAGCCGGGTGAGATAAAAAGCCCACAAATCCGGCGCCAGACTTTGCCACAGACCGGTCGAGATCCCTGTTCGCGTTGGCTGGACCGCTTTCATGGTCTGCGCGTAAAAGGCGCCATCGGCTTTATCCGGACGAGCCATCATCAGCCAGGCTTTCAGCTGGTCATAGCCCGGTTTCGCCAGCTGGGCTCGCTGGTCGCTGTTGGGGGCGGAGTTGACCAGCTCGTTGAGCGCCTGCCGCAGCGCGACATTGGCCGGGTCACGTATCAGGCGGTTGTTTGCCACGCCGTACCAGGGCAGCATCGCGTCGAGCAACTGATGGTTATGATCCAGACCAAAGCGCTGATACCAGGGCGTGCCCTCCTCAGTATTATGCAGCAGGCGACCGGCGTCGTTTCGCAGGTTATGGAGTGCCGTGAGCTGGTAATCCGATACGGAAGGATGCTCCACCAGGGCATGAGCCTGCTCGGCAACAGAGACTATCTGCATGCGGTTTATCGCAAACGACAGCAGTATTCCCGCCCCCCAGATACCAATGATGACCATCAGCGACCAGGCAAGCGTCTGCTCCCAAGCCATACTGACACGGCGGCCACGCACGCGGCTGCAGTCCTCAACAATCCCCTGCCAGGTTGCCGGCAGGGTCAGCGCATGACGATGTGCCCCCGGGATATACTGTTCAGCGTCGGCTGTGCCCTCAGGCGAAGTCGTGGGTTTATTCTCAGGCAGGCTGAACATCAGGCCACGCAGCGGAACGCGCTGTTGAGAAACAGAGAGCCACGGCACCAGTTGCTGAGCCCAGCGGGCGATTCCGCCGTCTTTGAGATGCTGGCCCAGCCGCAGCAGGAAATCGTGGCTGTTATTTTCCGCGACCTGACTCATCCCCTGCGCCCGCAGGGCCGGCAGCATCCGCTCCAGCTGGCCGGTAATATCGTCAGGCTTAGCACGCAGCGGGAAAGTGGCACCAACCGTCTGTTCAGTGCGTTTTGCCTGCGACCACTCACTGTCGCCCAGTTTCCACAGCCAGACCGGGGCGGCATAGCCCAGCAGTTCGCTGATTTTTTCCAGCCCACGCAGGTCGTTTTCGCTTATCTGCGGCGTCAGGGTGAGAGACGACGGCATCACCCGCACAATCCCGTCCAGAGGACGGCCACGGCGCAGCTTGCGCAGCGCGGCGTATTGCTGGTTATCGGGTTCGGAGAGTAGACTGCCGCCGTAAATCAGAACGGTACGCTGGCCCTCCAGCCAGCGCTGCTGTCCCAGGCCTGGCACCAGTTGTTCGATTGCCGCCTCGTCGCCAGTGACCAGCAGCAGGCGGACTTTGTGCCGCCAAAGAAGGCTGTAACGTGCGTGAAGGTGCTTTTTCAGCGGGGCATAAAGGGCTTCGCGCCCGGCGGGCCTGGTGGGTTGCCGCACAGGCGCTACTGAAGGCTTAACCTTATCTTTTATCAGCAGTCGAAAGGCCATAAACCCCAGTACCAGCAGGCTGAGCGCCATCCCCCAGATAATAAAGCCCGTGGCGATAAGCGGGCGCAGCGTTTCCCACTGCGTGGCACGATCCATCGCCCATAGCCACCATGCCAACCCGCCCAGGAGCACCAGAAGCGTGACCGCAGCAATACAGACGATAACCGTAGCCGCCACAGAGATAGCGGCAGGTTTATTGACGTTGTCCATCAGGTTTTACAATTCCAATTGCGAGGGTATTCAAGGGATCGCGGGCTAGCCAGCCACACGGTTGTTGGTAGTGCGCGGCGTAGATCGCCGCCAGAGACAGAACGGTCAAGCCTTCCATCTCGCCGATGTCTCCCCAACAGGCATCCTGGCGATACAGGTTGATATCCCAACCGCTGTGCGCCAGCGCTTCCAGTCCCGGCTGAAAAAACAGCGCACAGGCTTCCGGGGGGCCGCTCAGTTCGTTCTGCTCCAGCACACGAGCGGCTACAGCAGTCAGGGCCTCCCCTTTTTCTGCGCAATAGGTTTCCCCCCTGGTCAGGTGCACCGGACCGTCCCGTCCGGCGAGCCACAGTACCGCGGACTCTCCGGCGGGTTGCACCGCCCCCGTCTGGGCGACAACCACCTGACATCCGGCGATAAGCACAGTGTCATGGGGGTCAGCTTCCGCCAGAGCGTGTGCTATCTCCGCGAGGCTGGCCTCCCCACGCCAGGCATGCGGGCGTGAGGGTAGTGTCATCTGCGCAACAGTGAGGGTCATCTGTGCACGAAACGCCTGCCAGGCGAGCTCCGTTCCCTGCCAGTAGCAACGCAGCGGCGGCGTAAGCGTTCTTTCACTGCGCTGTCGTTGCCATTCCGTCACCAGTAGTTCCGCCAGCCGTTTTTCGCGGGCGATAGCCTCAGAAACTGAAAGGTATGGCGCTCGCAGCGCCCTGCCGCCGCCCTCGTTCTCTTCCTCTGGCGGACGCTGGTGACGGCTTAGCACCCGCAGCCAGTCAGTGGTCGTTTTGCCCATGGGTCCCAGTAACAGACCTTCCTGTAACCCGATCGGCTGCCGATGCTCCGCCCACCATTGCTGTTGTTCGTATGCCACCAGTTGGTCATAAAACCTGGCGTTATGCACGCTCATGCGGTAGTACAGCAGCCGGATCAACCAGCCGGTACCTGACAGCACCAGAGCCAACAGGATCCCGGTGGCGGCCAGGGCGCTTTTTCCTTCTAACGAGGGAAGTAAAGCGCTGACCCCGCCGCTAAGCAGGACCAACAGGGCCGAAGCCGCTAGCCACCTGGCCGTACCAGGGGGTCGCGCGTCTCTGTACGGGGGATACTCCGGTACCGGCCTCACTGATCAACCCCGCAGTCTGGGTTAGAGCTGACCAGCGTGCAGCCGCAGGCGCAGCGATGACCGTGCAGCGCAACTGGCCGGCCATCAATCGTGGTTCGCGCGCTGCCTTCAGCAATGGTCGTCATACCGTGTTTGTGACACTTGACCGGGTCGCCCTTGCAGGCGAACCCCAGACCAAAACACTGATAATGCCCCATCAGCACCCTGCCCCCATACTCCCGCAGGGTATCGCCTTTGCGAATGACTTTATTCATCGGATCCTCCTTATCCGCGTTCAGACCGTTGTCGTCAGAACGTCCTCCAGCCAGCTGGCCGGCAGCGCGGCTTGCCCCCGCGCCAGCTGCTCTTCCGCTTTCCGCGCCTTTTGCTGTGCGACAACGGTTCCCGGCTCGTGGGTAAATGCCCGCAGCTGAGCCCCTCCGGGCAGCTCCGGCAGCGCTTCCCCGTTATCTGGTCCAGCACCGCCACCTCCAGCGAGCGCACGGCGCCTGTCGCAGCCAGCCCGGCCAGCTTGCCGGTCAGGCGCTTTTGCCGGAAACTGAGCACGACACCCGCGGTCACGGTCGCAAAACCCACCAGGTCTCCGGCGAGCACCAGCGGCGAGAGCGGTTTACTGCAGCGCTCGCTGAAGTAAATCATCCGGTAGCGGAAGTAGCCGGTCCACATCTCGCGCGTGCCGAGCGCGGCATACATAAACCAGGCGCGTGAGTCATGTATCTGGTCATCAAACAGCGCCCTCACCAGCCCGGCAGGCTGTTCCGCGTTGCTGGCCTCCCCGGCATCGGGAAAGAGGACGGCCACCCGGGCTTCTCCGTCACGCTTCATGCGCCGGTATTCCTGCGCTTCATCATCGGTATTGAGAACGAAAATCACCGGCTGCAGCACGGTATCCAGCACCAGCTGCGCCAGGTTATCCGGAATACGGTAACCGTCGTGGTAGTCCTTACCGAACTCCTTCGCCGCGTCGAACAGCTGGGTTTGATCCATCTTTGGGTCAAAATCCTTCACGCCCGGCTGCAGAACCAGCTCGTCCATCCTGTCAGGAGGCTGGTTTGCTATCTGGTCCTGGCGAGCCCTGAGCACCTTCTCCTGTTCTTTATCACGAATATCTTCTGCCGCCTTACGCGCGGCAGGCAGCGCTTCGGTATTCTTGGCGCGCTGATAGAAGGGCGTTTTCAGCATCGAGCCTCTGGCATAGCGGTCGATGCGCCAGGCGGTGATCCAGGCCATCTGCTCAGCAATGACGGTTTCCAGACTGCCGCCGGCGGCAGGTGGTTCGTAGTGAGAGGCTGCTTCGGGATCGAACGCTTTCGGCGTGGTTTGGCCCAGGGTAAGTTCGCGCCAGGCGTTGAAGCGGTTGATAAGTTCAGGTGAAACAGCAAACTCCAATTGCATTGTTGGATCCATAGCCCTCCAGTTAGCATTTTTCAAATTTTCTGGGAGCGATGGTTCTGGAACCTTTAATGGAGCACCTGCTTGAAATGCATTGGCATACATGTCATGAAGCGAGATCTGCGATAACAAAAATCGATCAAATTCATCGTTGCCTTTTCCTTGATCCCCCGGCGGATACCCTCCCCCGATATCCGAATGCATCCCCGGGTAAACCACCTCTCTGGCACAGGGCGGGTATTTGCCGTTTGCCCGCCGCACCGAGTCCAGCGGAAAGCAGAGACGCTGCTCATGCCCGGAGACCAGGTGAACACATTTTTTTATCAGCCCGCCATAGGTTTCATCATCCGGCAGCTCCATCGTGCCGTCTGCCCAGGACATATGCCCGTCGGCAACCGGCACCACATGCGCCACCCCGACGGAGGCCACCGTATCCAGCAGCCCGAGAAACTCCACGCTAACGGGCAGCTGCATCCCGCCTGTCTGCAGGCACTGCGGCGGTTTTTCACCTTCCGCCGCCGGCGGGGGCAGCAGTTCGCTCAGCCAGCGCACAAAGGTGCGCGCCGCTGCCGCACCGCGGGAAAAACCATAGACATACAGCTTGATGCCTGTCAGTTTCGGCTTGCCCGGCTCAGGCTGAATCAGCATCGGCATCAGTTTCGGGGCAAGACCATTCAGCAAGCGAGTGAACTCTTCATAACGGTTATGGCTGCCGCCAAATCCCAGCCGGTTCCAGCTGGTGCTCATTTCTTTCAGTGAACGACGACTCTCTGTGGTGGTCAGCCATTTTTCGGTGGCACTAAACATCAGCACATCGATTATCCGCAGCAGCGCCCAGTTAATCCGATCCTCCCCCTTGACTGCCCCCACCAGACCCATGGTGGAATAGTCCGGGTCATTCACTTCCGGGAACGGGGTTCCCACGCCGGGCATATAGAATTTAAAATATTTCCCGTCCCCCCCGCCGTCATCATCAAACAGCTTGCTCTGATCGTCAGACGGCACCCCGCCAGCCGTACCCGTTCCAATAGTTGCCCGAAACAGCCGGGCGATATTAGTCGGATGTTTCGGCTTCGCGATAAAAAAGTCATGATTTAAGTTATTGCCGGTACCATCGAAAAACAGACTGATATGCAGCGTCTTGCAGCACGGCGGCTCCACGCGCCGTCCCGCAGCCAGGCACAGTTCCTGATGATAGCGCCGCTCGTCGCTGTTCTGCTGATGGCAGTTCTGCCCAACCTGCAGCGCCCGGCCCGGCAGACGTCCCTGCGGCGGAAACGGCGGCGGGACCCAGGCGGCATGGGTTTCGGTTATTTCGGACATACAGCGGGCTCCTTCATCCTGACGGGCTCTTTTATCGGATAGTTCGCATTTCTCGGTGACCAGCAGCTGGTGGTCACCTTCACGTCATCGCAGGGTAAAAAGTGCACCGTAATGCCGCACACATCCTGGCCGTTATAGTCAGGCAGCGGAACGGTTTTGCTGTGCTGACGGTTCTGAGCCTTCATTTTCTTAACCCAGGCAAGGTACTTTTCATCATTACCAAAGCCAGGGGAACCTTCTGTATCACCCACCCCGGTTTCCCAGTCAACGCGCACCGTCATACCCGGCGTCCAGCGGGCGGGCACGCTGAAGCAGCAGCCGCCACCGCCGCCCTGGAACGGGCCTATAATGTCGATGCCCGACTGGCCATTGATACTGAAGTGGTTAATTGCCCATTTTGTGTGGTTGATGGCTTTTATTGTTCCGCCACCGCCGCCTCCGGCCTGTGCGGCAGGCTGTGCGCAGCCGGTTAACAGCAGCAGACCCGCCAGCAGCGGGCTGATTAATGCAGATTTCATCGGACTCTCCCTGTCGGGTTGAGGGTTATGAAGAGAGGGGTGTACTCAGCCAGATCAGGCTTTTCATTCTGAAGGTCTCTCACTGGTTTTTACGTCGGCAAGCCACTTCTTCATTACCCAGTCTTCACGGGCGTCATCCAGAAGAATACCCTGGCGTGTCGCCTCCACCATGCCCTGATAACAGGCCGAAAACAGCGACTGTCTTGAATCAATCATGCCCGCAGGCGGAGCACAGTGCGACAACATGACGATGACATCGCTGATACACATCAGATGCTCAAGCTGGCGATCGCTGAGTTCTATTTTTGGCGCCTTTTCATCGCGTTCCGGTGGGAGACCACTGCCCTTGATGCCTTTCGCCTGGCCATCAAGATCCTGCCACGCCCAGAACAGGGCCGGACGCATCAATGGCTCTTGCTGCTCGTCACTGAGAATGTGCGTAAACAACAGCGGAAATACCCGGGTATCGTAAAAGCGTAAAATTCCGCTGCGCCCTTCCTGCAGAATATCCATACACTGCGTGAGCCAGTTCGCCAGCGCCGAAAAGGGCCAGTATGTGCAGAACAGGAGCAGCGGCGCCTGGATGGCAAGTTGCTGGCTGATATCCTGTAACCAGCGCATTTGCTCATGATCATCAAGCGTAAAGCGCGCCACCAGCGGAGCATCATCGACAATAAATGCTTCCGGAAGTCCATGAAAAAGCGACCGCCACTCAACTGACAGGGAATTCAGCGCCGGAATAACGGAAAAATCCACCCCCGCCTGATCGATAATGACATGCAGATAATCCGTTCCGAAATCCCGACAGGTTCCGGCGACCTCCTCAATCCATTGTCTGGTCATCTATGCCTCCCGCGGTACGAAGCCCTGCGCCAGCGCCTGGGCTTTTTTAAGGCACTCTTTACACACCGATGCCGGTAGCTCAGGCAAGGGAAACGCCTCGCTGACCGGCCCCTGCAAATCATGCTGCCCCTTAAGGCTAATCACCCCCGGTCCGTGGATCTGTACCTCTCCCTGCGGGGTAAGACGGATATATGCGCCGCCGCAACCCAGGGTGATGCCATTTTTAGCCGTCAACTGCAGATGCCCCTGGGTTGACTGGACGGTGATATCTTTTAGCGCGGTCAGCGACAGAATATCGCCGTGCGACTCTACTTCCAGCGGACCTTTGGCGGAGACCAGCCGCATTCCTTCCTGTTGCGCCAGCAGTGAAATAGCCTGGCTGGCATTCAGTGAACAGCGCTGTGCCGTGGTGATGTTGACCTCCCCCAGGCTCTGCAGATACAGCCCGTTACCGCTGTGCAATAGGGTCGTTTCCGGCGTGACTGCGGCAATCCCCATCGGCGCCAACATCAGCAATGTCGGCTGTTTAAGCTCGCTGGTGCCTGCGGTCAGTGCGCTTAATGGGCCGGTGTCTGGGACAACATTGTGATGGGTTTGCGTAATACTTCCCCATTCCGTGACCTGATTCACCGCACCTTTTAGCAAACTGACCGCCGACTCCATCGCCAGCACCTGCCCCTGGGCCTGCGCCTGTCCGTCCGCGCTGATAAAAATGCCTTTCTCTGCCCGGATAGCTCCCCAACTGTCGGTTCTCAGCTCAAAGCCTTCGCCGCGCTGCTGCTTTTCAGCATCCACGAGATGGCCGAGGTTCAGCTGGCTCTTGCCGCCGTACTCCGTCGACACCTTGATATGCTCTTTCCCGCGCTCATCGTCGAGGCGGATTTTGTTGTTGGCCGGGGTGCGCAGGACGTTACGTTTGTCATTGCGGATGGTGACGTGGTCGCCGTGCGCCGAGTCGTGCAGCACGCCCGCGATATACGGCCGGTCAGGGTTACCATCCTCAAAGCCAATCGCCACCTCCGTCCCCGCCAGCAGCGGCAGGTGCAGGCCGTAAGTGTCTCCGGCATACGGCCGCGACTGGCGGACCCACAGGCTCTCGAACCCGGTTTCCCAGCGCGCCCGGTCAAACAGCATATTCACCCGGTAGCGCCCGTGTTTGTCGACATGCCCGTAGGTGTCGTTTTCCCGGGTGCTGGTCACGCGGGCCGGCAGCGTCCCGGCCATCACCGGACGCGCGCCGGGCTCAGGCCGGTAGCCGACGTCCGGGCTGTCCGGTATGCCGGCAAACTCCACCGTAAAGTCGGCATCGCGCCGGGCGTGACTGCGCATCGCCGTGACGAGCACGCCATCAGCAAACTCCCCGGCCACCTCCTCTCCGCCGGTGACCTTCAGCACCTGTCCCGGGCAGAGCGTCGGGCAGCTGGTGGTGGCCTGCGTCCGGGTCTGGCCGTTCAGATAACGCTCATGACGAAGCCGGGCGTAAAACGCCCCGGACTCCGGCGCCGGATGCCGGTCATGGACATTCCCGGCGGTCAGGTAGTTATCTCCCCAGTGGTAAGCCTCACCAAAGGTAGTCGTCTCCCCGCGGGTGACATCCACCTGCGCGTTCATGTCAGCCGTCGCCTCGCGGTAGTTATAGTCGCGGGTACTGACCTGCTGCTCCACGACGCGGTGGCGGCATGCCATCCCCCACACCGCCTCCACCCCGGCCGACTGCTGCCCGGACGGCGGGACCGAAGGCAACGTCAGTCCCTTCTCATAGCCCTGCTGACTGTCGCAGAACTCAGCGACGTCGATGTGCAGCCGCGTGTCGGCGGTAAAGCGAAACCAGATCCCCACCTCACCCAGCAGCCGGGTGATAAAGCGCAGGTCATCCTCGCCGTACTGCATCACCTGCTCGCGGCGCGGATAGGTTTTTGTCAGTGAGAACAGAAAATCCTGACCGCGCAGGCCGTGGCGCTCGCGGAGGATTTTTTCCACAATCTGCGGAACGGACTGGTCCTGGTAAATGGCGTTCTGGTGCGAGCGGTTAAGCAGCGCCAGGCGCGGCTGGAGGGTCAGCGCGTAGTGCGTTTCATCCCTGGAGGTACTGAGCCGTTCAAACTCCGTCACCACGCCCTGGATCACCCGCACGGGTTGCTGAACATTGATGCCGAAGCCCTGTGCCACCGGCGCCTGCAGCGTCAGGGAGGCTGCCTTCATCAGCATCATCTCTTTGCTGATGGCATGGTCTGCGCTGGTGAATTCGATACGATAGCGGAACGGCTGGCTCAGGGCTTCATCGCCTTCAAACGCCAGCACATCAAGCCCGGCTTCACATCCCTTCACCGAAAGCAGGTGGTGGTTTTGGCTGAACAACAACGATTTCACGCTACTCATCGGCGATTGCCCCCTCGTCAAACGCCATCACGACGCCTTCCTCTTCGTGATACCCCAGCGTTACCTGGCGCGGTTTCTGCCCCGCCGCCATATGGCTCAATAGCTGCTGACTCAGCGCCGGCAGGATCTGCTGATTCAGCAGACTGTCGACGTTGCGGGCGCCGGTGTCCGGCAGCAGGCAGGCCTCGGTCAGCGCGTCGAACAGGCTCTCGCTGAGGGTAGTGGTTATTCCGTAATGGCAAGCCAGACGCTGACTCACCTGCCCGAGCTTCATCCCGACAATAGCGCGCAGCGCTGCCGCCGGCAGCGGACGGTAAATTACCGTCTGGAAGCGGGCCAGCAGCGCCGGCTGGAAGTGGCCGCGCAGCACCGGGTGCAGCAGCTCGTGCAGGTCTGATTCGCTGGCCTCCGGCTGTTCATCCAGCAACTGCATCAGGAGGTCGCTACCGAGGTTGGCGGTCATCAGGATCACGGTGTTGCGAAAGTCGATTTCACGCCCCTCGCCGTCGCGCATCACCCCCCGGTCGAAGACCTGATAGAACAGGTTCATCACATCGCGATGGGCCTTCTCCACCTCATCGAGCAGCACCACGCTGTAGGGGCGTTTGCGCACCGCCTCGGTCAGGATCCCGCCCTGGCCGTAGCCGACGTAGCCCGGCGGAGAACCCTTCAGCTGGCTGACGGTGTGCGGCTCCTGGTACTCGGAGAGATTGATGGTGATCAGCGCTTTCTCGCCGCCGAACAGCGCATCGGCCAGGGCGAGCGCCGTTTCCGTTTTGCCGGTGCCGCTCGGCCCGACCAGCAGGAACACCCCCTGAGGACCGTTCTCCGGCGTCAGGCCGGTTTTCGCGGCGCGCAGGCGCCGGGCAATAGCGCTCAGGGCCGCCTCCTGACCAACCACCCGTTTGCCGAGACTCTCTTCCAGGCTCAGCAGCTCCGTCTGCTCATCTTTCATCAGCGAGGAGAGCGGCACGCCGGTCCAGTCGGCAATCACCGTCGCCACGGTGCGGACGTCGACGTCCAACCCGAGCAGCGGATTGCCCTGCTGGACGGCAGTAAGCGCTGTTTGCAGCTCGTTGATTTCCGCCTGGCGGGAGATATCGCGACGACAGGCCCGCAGCGCCTCCGTCAGCTGCAGCTCCTGACCATACTGAGTTTCAAGGGTATCCAGCGCCAGAATAAGGCGGATCTCCTCCTGCTCAATGGCCGCCAGCCGTTCGCCGTGGGCGCTGTTGCCCAGCGCCATATCCTCCAGCAGCGCCTGCTTCTCCATCGCCAGCGCGGTGAGCTGCGCCTTCATGCGGGTCAGCGGCTCAGGCACGGTATCAAGACTCATGCGCAGGCGGGCGGAAGCGGTGTCGAGTAAATCCACCGCTTTGTCCGGCAGCTGGCGGCCGGTGAGGTAGCGTCGTGACAACGTCACGGCGGCGCGCACCGCATCATCTGTGATATGCACCCCGTGGTGGTGGGCATAGCGGGGCTTCAGGCCGCGCAGCATCAGGCAGGCGGTGTCGTCGTCCGGCTCATCCACCTTGACCATCTGAAAGCGGCGCTCCAGCGCGGCATCGCGCTCGAAGTACTGCTTGTATTCACTCCAGGTGGTGGCGGCGATGGTCCGCAGTTCGCCCCGGGCCAGCGCCGGCTTCAGCAGGTTGGCGGCATCCGCCCCGCCGGCCTGATTGCCCGCGCCGATGATCGTGTGCGCCTCGTCGATAAACAGCAGCACCGGCGAAGGCGACTGCTGCACCGCCTCAATGATATTTTTCAGCCGCTGCTCAAACTCGCCTTTGACCCCGGCACCTGCCTGCAGCAATCCGAGGTCGAGGGTGCGCACCAACACCGGCTTCAGCGCGTCGGGGACGTTGCCTTCGGCTATGCGCAGCGCCAGGCCTTCCACCAGGGCGGTCTTGCCCACGCCCGGCTCACCGACGAGGATCGGGTTGTTTTTACGACGACGGGAGAGAATATCCACCATCTGGCGGATTTCCGTGTCGCGTCCGAACACCGGGTCAATCTGGCCGTCTCTGGCTTTGGCGGTGACGTCGAGAGTAAATTTGTCGAGGACATTCTGCAGCGCCGGGTTGGGCCCATCCGCGTTTAGTACGCCATTCGCAGGACGCCCCACAAACTGTACGTCCCCGCCATGACGCTGCGCCAGCGCCGCCTCCTGCTGCGCATCCGGACGTTCGTCGGACTGGGCATCCAGCAAGGGGCGCAGGCGTTCCAGCTGACTCTGGCCCAGCGTTAACAGCGGCCACAGGCCATCGCACTGGATCAGATTCTGTTTTTCAACCAGCGCCATCAACAGGTGAACACTGCGGATCTGCGCTTCGCCGCTGAGCGAGGCAATCAGCCAGGCCTCCTGCATCAGCCCCAGGGTATGGTCAGAGAGCTGGGGACGATGACGTACCGAGCGCGGCTGTTTATCCAGCCAGCCCAGCAGATCCTGCCATAGCGCATCCAGATCCCATTCGTAGCGCCGCGCCAGCACCGTCAGATCGCCTTCCCCCTGTTCCAGCAGCTTGAGCAGCCAGTGTTCGGGCAGGATCTCGGCATGCGCCCGGGACTGGCACAGCGAAGCCGCCCCCTCCATCGCGCGGGCACAGCAGGGATTAAGACGGCGTAACAGGCTGGCTGGATTTTCCATGAGATCCTCTCTTTATTGATTCCGGACACGCTACCGCCCGTCGCTGTTCCCGAACAGGAACCCCAAGCGCACAAGGTCAGGCAGACAGATTGTGTTTTTCTTTGCTGAGAACCCGTATCTCAGGCGCTCAGCAAAAAACGGCGGGCAGAGAAACGCTGCCCGCATCAGGCGATGGCCCTCATTCCTCCCCGGTCGCATAGATAACGATGCGACCGGGGTGAGTGAACGCCGCCAGCGCACCTCCGGTGCGAAGAATGACGGGCAATTACGCGGTGGCGCGTTCGTTCCAGCTATCGGAATGAATGATGTTGCCGTCTTTATAGGTCCAGGTGATCTTCTCGTAGCGCAGCTCAATCTGTTCCAGATGGTTGTGCTTCTCGTAGGCGGGGTCTTTGATGTCGTGCATCAGGGGATTCACTTTCACCACCTTGACGTTTTCAAGCGTGGTGTTGAAATACTCCACTTCCTGGCCAGCATCGTTGATTCGGTACCACTTAAACTCGGCGGATTTCAGGGTCTGACCGGTGGTTACCGCCTTGTACAGGTAGGGGCTGGAGGAGTCGATCTCCTTGGTGAACAGGAACGGCGTATGGATCCGCGTGCCAGTCAGTTTGCCGGTGTTGTTATCGGTCGGGATGTACAGGTTATGCTCCTGGGCCACCACTTCGATACTGCCTTCACGATCCTGAACGTCGACAGACCCTTTAATGTCCGCGCCGCCATCGTCTTTCAGCCAAAGATAAACAGGAATTGCCATAGAATTACTCTCCATTGTGTAGTGAAGCGCCATCATCCTGGGATGACGCAGAGGGTTGGTCCGGTAACCGGCAGGCGTCGACCTGCGGCACCAGACTGATTTCGACACGACGGTTCAGCGCACGGCCTTGCGGCGTATCATTTGTTGCAATTGGTCGGCTTTCGCCATAGCCCTGAACGGCAAAGCAGCTGTCCGGCACGTCGCCGGTATCTCGCATCCAGTCGCGAACCGATTCCGCGCGTTTCAGCGACAATAGCTGGTTGGCTTTTTCCTCACCCACGCTGTCGGTGTGACCCGCCACCACGATCAGCCACCCGGGCCTCGCCTTAATGTCCACCAGCGAGTTGACCAGCCGCTTTGTCGAACCGGGCTTCAGTACCCATTTTCCGGTATCGAATAGCGACATGCTGTCAAGGCGGATGACGTCCGGCGCAGCGCGCTGCACCGGCCTGGGCGGCGGGGGTGGCGGCACGTAGCGGCGAATAGCCTCCAGCAACGGCAGGCGAATCCGCTGCCCGCGATACAAGCCCAGACTCAGGCGCAGCGGGACGCCGTTACGCGCCCAGCTATCGAGCAGCGCGGCATCTTCACGCAGCACCCTGACGGCGCTGGCTTTTGGCCGATAATCATCCATCGCAATCCGCTCATAACGGGCAATATCGACGCCCACGCGCTGCAGCAGTTGTCGATTGTTCCAGCCACTGCTGAGCAGCGCGGCGACAGCCGCGAGGGTGAAAATAGCGAGCGCCGCGCGCCAGACCCTGCCCCGTGGCGTGAGTCCCCGTCCCGCCGGTAACTGCGGCAGGATGAAATCCGGCAAGGATGACGCATCAGCGATGTCGGTCTCCCCTGGCTGCCAGCCCGCTACCCGCGACAGGCCGCTATGTCGGGATAACCACGTCGTCCAGGCCGACGACGCCAGACTTCCAGGCAGCGAGGGTCCGAGACCCCACAGCACGGCCGCTGGGGTCAGAGGCGGCAGGTCGGTATTCTCTTCCGTCAACACGGCATGGACGTGCTGTTCAAACCAGCCCATCAGGCTGTTCATCAGCACCTGCTGCTGCAGCGCGGCCGCGCCGCCGACGCTCAACCAGGTCGACACGGAACAGGGGGCACAGGAGGGCTGCCAGACTTTCACCGCTTCACCCGGAAGCGCCGCCTGCCAGAGCAGACTGGGGCTCATCGCGCTGCCCACCTGCCCCTGCAGCGCCAGCGGTACGGCATACCCCGTCTGCCGACGCAGCTGGCTGAGTTGCCAGCGCAGGGACAGCAGAGCGCTGGTTAGCGCATCGCTTTGCGCGTGCTGCTGCGGGCAGACGCAGAGCAGCACCGACAGCTGAGGCCCCCATTCCGGCCGCTGGCTCAATACCTGGCGCGCGACCTGCTGCAGCTCCTCCGTCTTTTCCACGCGGATCCAGCAGCCCTGTTTGACGACCCGCACCGGAGACTTTTGCGACCAGACAAACGGCAGATCGCCGCAAACGAGGACTACCGGCTGGCGATAAGCGCCGTCCGGGAGAGGGTCCAGGGTTGATGTGACGTTACGTTCGGCACCACGACGGGCAATACGCCAGACCCCGATAATCAGGGCCAGCGTGACCAGCAGAATGAGCCACGCCCCCCAGCGGGGAACCGGCAAAAACAGCAGGCACACCAGCGCGCTCAGCAAGCCTGTCCACAGCGCCAGCCCGCGCTGCTGCGCGGGGCTCATTTCACCTCCCCCGGCAGCAGGGTCAGCAGCAGGTGATCGAGCCAGTGGTTGAGCCCCCACCACAGGGCGAGTACCACCGCCACGCTCAGTCCTATACGTACCGGCCAGGAGGCCAGCCAGTCGCTTATCCCCACTCCGGCGCGACTTTCTACCAGTACGGGAGCGGTTGACGGGCAATGAAAAGGCGGGACATGCTCACTGAGGGCGTTGACCAGCTTCAGGCGCTCCGGGTCGTCGAGGGAGCGAAAGCTGCCAACAAAACCCAGCAGCATCACCCGCTGAAAACAGGTGACCACGGCCAGGTCTGGCGCAGGATCACGCAGGACCTCCCGCATCCGCTCGCACAGGGTGTCGCCGGCGTCCATGGTGCCGAGAAAATGCCCCTGCAGCGGAATGTCATACCACTGCAGGCAGGCCTCATCCTCCACGCCGCGCCCTTTCACGACTTCATCGAGCAGCGCGCACTGGGCGGTGAGAATATGCTGACAGCTGACGTCATCAAGCCCGCTCGCCTTCAGCTCAGTTTGCACGCGCTCGACATCAGCAATACAGCGCTGCCATAGCGTGTACCCCTCCTCCTCGCGGAACTGCGGGCCATGGCGCAGGCTGATAACCTGCAGCCAGGTATTTTGCAGCAGCGCATCAATATCAATGGACGCGGCGTTGCCGCGTTGACGTTCATTCACGTTCGTAGTACCGCAAAAAGTTCCAGTTCAGGCTCGCCGAGCATCCCCGGGACGTAGAACATACAGGTACCGCTCTGCAGCATTTCCGTCGCCAGAGGATGGGACACATCGAGGCTGAAATACTGGTTTTCCAGACGCAGCGGAATGGCAGCTGGCACATGACGCAATGGCGTCAGGGGCACCCCTGTCCGCGAGGAGTTGACGATGGCTTTAACATGATCCGGGCTCCCCACTTTGCACTGCCGCGGGAACTGTTCCTGCAGCTGGGCGACCGGTACCGACGAACGAACCGACAGATAGTAATCAGCCCCTTCCCGCAGCCGGGCATCGTGCAGGCGCGCCTGCCAGAAGTGCAGCCGGGCATCATGCTCCAGGGCAATCGCCACCACCCGCGACGGCAGGCTCGCCTCCAGCAGGTCGCTCAGTAAATCAAACAGCGGCGGAAAAACCGCGTTCAGTTGGTCATGCTGATAGACCGGGACGGCATTCGCCTGATGGGTGAGTGAAAAGGTCAGCAGGCTGCCAGCCAGGCGCGCCAGCTCCGGATAGAGGCGTTCCGGCGGGCTTTGCCGGTAACGCAGAAAGTACCCCAGCACCGGCTCAGCGCTGTTCAGCGCGTTCAGCAACCAGAACAAAGAGACATCGGCCACGGCAAAATCAGCCATTCGTTCATTGCTCTCGCGACGCATGGCCATCAGGCGCGTCAGACGAGCCCGGAGCTGAGTAAGCAGCAGTTCAAGCTGCGTCGCCAGCCAGCGGCTGCCCTGAATCTGCAGCAGCGGCGGGAGAAATGTCTCGTCGATAAGCCAGGCCCCCTGCGAGTCCCGCTGCAGGCGAACAAGCGGACAGGTCAGGTAATCGCTGTTGTCCTGATGGGAGAAACGGAGGGTCAGCTCCGGCTGCATGACGGCAATCTGCCGGGTATCATCCCCGAACTGATTGCGGACATCGCGCCAGCGCTGCCGGAAGCGCACCGGCCTTTCGGCCACATCATCAGGCTTCAGGCAGTTGCCGCCATTGGCCTTCATCAGAGGCAGCGCCAGCATCACCAGTACCGCGCGGGATTCGTCCTCCAGCGACAAAGCCGGCGGCAGCGCATCGGCATTGTCCGTATCAATCATCGTGCCATCCTGGAACCGGACCTGCAGCCTGTGAGCCTGCAGGCGGCCCAGTTTGAGCATCTCTGGTTCGAAGGTCGCCTCAACCACTCCCCAGGGGTGGTTGAGGCCCATCCGGGCAATCGCTTCCGCAGCCCAGGCGGCATACGCAGCCTGCTGTTGAAAATGCTGGGGCGACACCATCATGCCCCGGCCCCATAACGGACGTTCTGTTTTCATCATCGCCCGACCCTACGCCTTCGCCTTCGGCATCTGGGATACCAGCGACAGATTGACGTCCATCCCCTCGACCTGGAAGTGCGGCACGGCGTACAGCTTCACGCGGAAGAAGCCCGGGTTGTCCTCGATATCTTCCACCACCACTCTGGCATCGCGCAGCGGATGGGAGGCCTGTAGCTCGTCGCCCGGGTCGGTCATTTCGGTGACCAGGCTCCGCACCCAGGTGTTCAGCTCCAGCTCCAGCAGTCGCCGGTCCTTGGTGGTGCCGATATTCTCGCGCTGGATCATCTTCAGGTAGTGCGCAATGCGCGACAACAGGAAGATATAAGGCAGACGCGCGTTGATACGGCTGTTGGCGGTGGCGTCGGCGGTATCGTACAGCGCCGGTTTTTGCGCGGAGTTGGCCGAGAAGAAGCAGGCGTAATCGCGATTTTTGTAGTACGACAGCGGAATGAAGCCCAGGCTGGCGAATTCAAACTCCCGCGTTTCCGGGATCATCACCTCGGAAGGAATTTTCACCTGATTGCCGGTGCCCAGATCGTACAGGTGGATGGGCAGATCTTTCACCGCGCCGCCGGCCTGCGGGCCGCGGATCTGCACGCACCAGCCGTTATTGACAAAGCTCTTCACCATATTGGATGCGAAAGAGAACGCCGCGCTGGTCCAGAGATACTTTTCGTGGTCCGGCCCCTTCACCTGCTCGACATAGTTGAAGCTGCGCACCGGCACGGTGTCCGGACCATACGGCAGCCGACCCAGCACGCGCGGCATGACCAGGCCGATGTAGCGGGCGTCGTCGGTTTCACGAAACGCTTTCCAGCGAATATATTCCGCACGATCGAAGTAGTTAGCGATATCTTTGATGGCGGCGACCTCTTCCATGGTCTCTTTCAGGAAGAAAGCCGGGCCGACGGCGCCGATAAACGGCATATGCGCGGCGGCGGACACCCGGGAGATATTGCGCAGCAGCGCCACGTCCTGCGGGCTGGCGTCGAACTCATATGAGGAAATCACTGAACCAATCGGCTCGCCGCCGGGGGTGTCATACTCCGCGGTGTAGGTGTGCCAGTAGAGGCCGCTCTGAATCAGCTCCGGCGCATCCTCAAAGTCCTGACGCAGATCGTCCTTTGAGACGTCGAGGATCTCCGTTTTTACGTTCTGGCGGTAGTCGGTGTTGTCCACCAGCTGTTTGAGGCCGCGCCACAGGGATTCGACCTGCTGAAACTCCGGATGGTGCATCACCGCGTCCAGCTGGCGGCTTATCTGGAAATCCAGTTCAGCGATGTGGCGATCAATCAGCGTTTTGTCGAGCTTTTCCACCCGCTGGCCGGACTGGCGGATGCGCTCCATAAACACCTGCATCGCCGCGGTCAGACGCTCCGCCGCCGGCGCCTCAGAGAGCGCGGCATCGTCCAGAAAGTCGTTGATATCCCCGAGGCGAGAGGCCGGGGCGAGATGAATTTTTTCAAACAGCGAGGCGTAAACGCCCTCGCTCGCCGTATTTTCCTGCAGCGTGGTTTGCCCCTGTACAGGGCTGTTTTCAGTGGTAACAGACATTAGCATTTTCCCGGTTAATCCATTAACAGACTTGCCCTGCAATTATTTCGGAGCAAGCGCACTCATTTCGTCGCGTAATTCCTGTGACAGCGCCGGATCTTTCAGAATGGCCTCAAGCTCTTTTCTGAAAGTTGCGTTATCAAGCAGATTGGATTTGAGATCGCGTAATAAATTACGCATCGCCAGCATGGCGCGGAGTTGTGGAATTTGCCTGGCAATCTGCTCCGGTTCAAAATCTTTGATATCGGTAAAACGCAGCCTGACGTTCTCCTCCTCGCCGTTGCCGGCCAGCGTATTCGGCACCGGGATATTCACCTCTGGGCTAAATTCTGAAAGTACGCTGTTAAAGTTATTTTTATTGACGTTGATTTTTTCTCTTTCCGATAATGGCCGGTTTTCTTTACCGTGACTAAAATCGCCAATGGTAAGCAGCTTTAATGGCAGCTCAACCTTTTTTTGCACGCCGCCGGTGTGGAGAGATAATTTGAGATTAATGCGAGCCTTAGGCATTTCATTCTGGAACGTATCAGCCATAGCAGTTCCTTTCCTCAGGGAATAATTATTGAAGAGTTGACGGTAAAAACCCTGAGGATAATAAAGCAAAAATAGATTATCGATCAACTTAACAAGAAGATTTATTGAATATACTCGCAAGGTGAATAGTTTTATTTTTCTTATCATCCGGGACAAATATTCAATAAGTAAATAGAAAACCCAAAACAATAGCCAAAATAAATTCCACGCAAAATATAAATATAGCGAAAAACACCACCTGGAATTAAATCATCCCGATATCAACGCAATTTATCGTCACCCGCGCGGCAAAACATTCAAGGGCAACCTTTTTCACAGCAACTGGTTTGCGCTAACCGGCCAACATTCGTGGCGAGGAATAACCACGGCCCAGCGACATGTTCCTCCACAGACAGTCGTCAGTGGCTGAAGCGCATATTTTTCTGGGTGACTGACCACAGCGCGACGGCGAAAAAAGTTGTCGTTACCAAAAAAACATGAACCCGGTTACAAGATGCGCACACCACCGTCTTCGGCATCCTGAGGAGGTCGCATTCTGCGGATCGCCAGGCTATATCTATGACACCTTTCTCCCACAACGAGTAAAAATAATGAGCAAGAAGATCCTGATGCTGGTCGGCGATTACGCCGAAGATTACGAAACGATGGTCCCCTTTCAGGCACTGCAGATGATTGGCCACCAGGTTGATGCGGTCTGCCCGGATAAAGCCGCCGGCGACTATGTGATGACGGCGATCCATGATTTTGACGGCGCCCAGACCTACAGCGAAAAGCCGGGGCACCGCTTCACCCTGAACGCCGATTTTGCCGCGGTGAAGGCCGAGGATTACGACGCGCTAGTGATCCCCGGCGGCCGGGCGCCGGAGTATCTGCGTCTGAACGAGCAGGTGATTAAACTGGTACAGGCGTTCGACGCCGCGCGTAAACCTATCGCCGCTGTCTGCCACGGGCCACAGCTGCTGGCCGCCGCCGGTATTCTGCAGGGGCGGACCTGCAGCGCCTATCCGGCCTGCGCCCCGGAGGTGCGTCTGAGCGGCGGGCATTATGCCGATATCGGTATCGATCAGGCGCATGTTGACGGCAATCTGGTCACTGCTCCCGCCTGGCCGGCCCACCCGCAGTGGCTGGCGAAATTCGCCGCCCTGCTGGCGGAGTAACGCATTTTCTCTGACCAGACAAATGGACTATCGCCGCGCTGGCGCTCTCTTTCCACCGGCGCGGCGGTTTTCGAACGTCCGTTTCCGTTGCAGTCAAACCTGACCAGCTCAGCGATACGCTGGCCGGGTGATCTCCTCGACTCAGATGCGCATTCCCCCGGAAACTTCAATGCGCTGAGCATTAACCCAGCGATGATCATCGGATAACAGCGAGGCGATCATCGGCCCGATATCTTCTGGCACCCCCGGTCGGCCAAGCGCCGTCATGTTCGCCACCGCCTGAGCGACCTGCGGGTTATCCCGCACCACACCGCCGCTGAAATCCGTGGCGATGGCGCCCGGCGCTACGCAGTTCACCGTGATCCCGCGGCCGCCCAGCTCAAACGCCATATAACGGGTCAGGGTTTCCACCGCAGACTTCATGATCGCATAGGGCGCCCGGTTCGCCATCACGATACGGGTCAGTCCGGACGAGATATTCACAATTCGCCCGCCATCCGCCAGCAGCGGCAATAATTTTTGGCTGAGGAAAAAAACCCCCTTCACATGGATGCGATAAAGCGCATCGAACTCCGCTTCGGTAGCATTCAGAAACCCCATGCCGCTGGCATTGCCGGCATTATTAACCAGGTAATGAAACCGATCGGCCCCCAGCTCCGTCAGCGCCTCCTGAAAGGCGCTGACAAACCCGTCAAAGGTGCCGGTTTCGCCGGCACTGAAGGGCAGCGCGATCGCCCGCGAGCCCTGAGCTTCAACCCGCGCGACCACATCGTTCGCCTCGGCAAAATGCGCGTTGTAGGTCAATACCACGTTCACGCCGCGCTGAGCCAGCGCTTCAACGGTCGCGCGCCCCAGGCCGCGGCTGCCGCCTGTCACCAGGGCGATTTTTGCGCTATTGTTCATGTTTCCCCCTTTTATCTCTGCTGAAAACATGAGCGATTATAGGCCTCTGAATGCCGACGATAAGACCGCATGGCGCGACAGGATTGTTTTGCCAGCTGGAACAATGCCATGGATAAACTGGATACCCTGACCCTGTTCGTGCGCATCGTCGAACGGGGTTCGTTCAGCGCCGCCGCCGCGGATCTGGGTTTTTCCCGGCCGGTGGCGACTGCGGCCATTAAGGCGCTGGAGGCCAGCCTTGGGGCGCGCCTGCTACAGCGCACCACCCGGCACGTGCAGCCGACGGCGGAGGGCTCGCTGTATTATCAGCGCTGCGTGTCCATCCTGGCGGCCCTGGAGGAGGCTAACCGCAGCGCCGGGGGGAGCATCTCCGGCATCATCCGGGTGGACGTGGCGGGCAATCTGGCGCGAACCCTGCTGCTGCCCGCGCTGCCGCAGTTTCTCGCCCGCTATCCGGCCATTACGTTACAGATAGGCGAAAGCGAGCGCGACGTCGATCTGGTCCGCGAAGGGGTGGATTGCGTCATTCGCGGCGGCCATCTTCCCGATAGCGAGATGATTTGCCGGCCGCTCGCCATGCTACAGGAGATCACCTGCGCCAGCCCGGCCTACCTCGCCCGGTACGGCACCCCGCATACGATTGACGGGCTGGCGGGACACGTGACGATCGGTTTTGTTTCAGCGCGCACGCACCGTACCTTGCCGCTGACTTTTACCCTGGATGGTCGCCAGACCGAGGTCCGTTTGCCCTGTCGGCTGCTGACCTCCGATGCCGACGTCGGCGCCGAAGCGGCAAGGCTTGGCTTTGGCCTGTATCAGGCACCCTTGTCCCGCCTTGAGGCCGATCTGGCATCCGGTGTATTAACGGAGGTGCTGGCTGATTTTCGCCCTGCGTCGCTGCCGCTCTCCCTGCTCTATCCCAGCAGCCGGCAGCTCTCTGCCCGGGTACAGGTATTTATCGACTGGGTGACGGCGCTGATGAAGGCGCTCCTGGCGCAGCAGTCATCCGGAAGGCTAAAATAATGTTTGCTATTATTTGCGGCTCGTGCGTTAATCATTAAGTCGATTTACCAGACGAAAAGTTATTATCTAAGTACGTGTTCTCATCTCCAGGCGTTATCCCTGATACCACCTTCCTTTGAGCAGTCCCGTTAGTATTTTGCTTTTTCTGTAAACAGGCCCTGTCAGCCCCCTGTTGGCTCGTTAAACAAGCCCTCCGACTGACCCAATACCCGGCTTACTCCTAACAAAAATCAGCCGCGTTAATTTCCCTGAAAACGACCATTGTCTTTTCAACAGAACATTACCCATACAAGGTTTACATTATGATTGAACATATCCATTTTAGATGCCCATGCTGCCATGGCTCCCAGTACAGAACGTCCCAGTTTGACGTGACGGAAAAAAATCCCTTTGGTGCGAAATGCATTTTCTGCAAATCGGCCATGATGACGTTAGATACTCTTCGCCCTTATCACCTGGGCGCGCTGTCCACCGCTCAGGCCCAGCCATAAGACGGATGAAGAGGGTGAACGCGGGCGGGAAAATTCCCCCGGGGATTCACCTGGGGGCAAGCTCTGTTCCTTCACCTGACGCGATCGTCGGTGGAATGGCGAAGAGCGGCATCCGGCAACGCTTTTATCAGGGTCGTCACATTCTCCCCGGCGCGGGTTTCCACATTAAAATAGTCCACCGCGCGCAGAATAAGCCGCAAACCTCTGCCGCTTTCCGCTAACGGATCGACATCGAAGCGCTCATCGCCACGCGCCAGCGCCAGGCGCTCGGCCGGAAAGACCTCTCCCGCATCAATAAAGCGCAGCGTCACCCGGTCTTCCGCCGCGATAAATTCGACACGAAAAACACGTTGCCGATCCTCATGCAACGCATAGCGAATGATATTGGTGGCCGTCTCACAGACGGCAAGATCGAGCGCGAAGCGCCACTCCTCCCCGACGGACAGCGGCGCCATTTGTTGAGCCAGCCACGCCGCCAGCGGTGATAGCGAGCTGAGTTGGGCAGGAAAATTCATGACGTTATTCACGGGCGCGTCACGGATTGAACTGCGCAAGGGCTGAAGTGCGATCCTCGCAAATACGAAAAATACGATCCATCCTGGTCAGGGTAAACATATTGCGGATGCCGGGGTTCAGCGCGCACAGTGTCATTTCTCCTTTACCGTTCATCATTTTCATCAGGGAAACCAGCGTTCCCAAACCGCTGCTGTCGATAAAATCGATTTTACTGAAATCAACAATCAGATCGGTGCTATCTTCGCCTATCTCCTGGGCGATTGCCGCCTTAAAGGCTACCGCGACGGAAGCATCCAGCCGACGCACCGCCGGCGTCAGGATCGTCACCGAGGCCTGCCGTTCAGTTTCAATTTTCATCACTGTCCCCTGTACGTTCAATAATCAAGAGTGAAACATCATCGGCCATCGCCTGGGTCTCCTGCGCGTCGCCACTGCGCCAGCGGATCAGGTGCCGGGCAAAACGCGGCAGCAGCGCGGGCAGCGGCTGCGTCACGCTGTCCTGCAGCCACGCTTGCAAGCGCGCCTCGCCAAACTGTTCACCGCTCCGGTTTTCACATTCGGTGATACCGTCGCTGAACAGGCACAGCCGCTCTCCCGGCGCCAGCGAAAAACTGACATCTGCCCACGAGAGATGGTCTATCAACCCCACCGGCGCCCCGCCGCTGCCGACCGGGCGGACGGTAGCGTCCGGGCTAACGATAAAAGGCGTGGGATGCCCGGCCTGACAGAGTTTGCCCGCACCGGTCTGCAGGTCGATCACGCCATAGATCAACGTGAAATAGCTGACGATCTCTGTTTCGTCACTGCAAAAACGACCATTGAGGATCGCCACCACCTCGGCCGGCGACGCCGGCTGGTTGTCTGCCGTAAAAAGAAAGCGCTCAACGGCCCTGCCATGCAAAAACTGGCGGGCGACGGCGAGCGACATCATCGCCGCCCCCACGCCGTGTCCGGAGACATCCACGCAGTAAAATCCGAGACGATCGCCCAGCGGGAAGACGTTAAAAATATCCCCCGACACCCAGGCCGAGGGCAGGAAAATCCAGTCGGAGAAAAATCCCTGATGGCGCAGCTGATGAGCCGGGAGAACCGACTGTTGAATGCGCGCCGCCAGCTCCAGATCCTGTTCAATCTGTCGCAGCGCTTCGCTCAGCCGCGCATTGCGCGCGGCGAGGTCAGCCTCGAGGGAGAGGATCCGCGCCCCGGCGTTCAGCCGCGCCCGCAGCTCGCTCTGCTCTACCGGTTTGCTGAGAAAATCATCGGCCCCGGCCTCAAACCCCTGCGTTAAATCGCCAGGGTCTTCGCGGGCGGTGAGCAATATCAGATAAACATAGCGACCAAACTGGCGACGGCGAATTTCCCGGCATAGCGTCAGGCCATTCATCTCCGGCATCTCCCAGTCGCTTATCACCAGGCTGACAGGCTGGTTTTCGAGGATCGCCAGCGCGTCGACGCCGTTTTCCGCCTCACTGACGATATAGCCCCACTGCGTCAACATCCGGCTTAGCAGCCGACGATAAACCAGCGAATCTTCAACAATCAGGACGTGCTGTGCCGACATCGCGCCTCCTAAATCGGCAAGAACCAGATAAGGCTGATCGTGCCTTCACGAAACTTGCCGCTGCCGCTGTCATGCCCCGGATAGCGGGTACCGGCATAGTTGGCATACTGCACAGAGAACGATCCCGGCGTATAGCCCGCGTAGCCAAAGCTGTAACTATAATCGCCATTCCACGGCTGCTGCTGGCTGCTGTCCGGATACCAGAAGGCGGTGGCGCGCACAAAAAAATGCTGCTTAAAGGTATATCCACACCCCCCAAGCAGCACATTTTTGTTTTTGCGGATATCGTTACTCTCCAGATCGTAATAACGCGGCACCCAGCTGTAGCCTGCCTGGCAGATAATGGCGTCGCCTTTGTTAATCAATAGTGCATTTTCCATCGGCTTCGGCAGCGAAAATTTATACGCCAGGGTAAATGCCCCCTGCTCAAAATAGGTGTGACGCTTGCTGCCCGAGGTCCAGAAGTGGTTATCGCCATAGTTACTGTAAACCAGGCTGAAGGTGTTGGCATGCCAGTCGTCGTAACCAAAACTATAGCGAAAATCGGCGGTATAGCGGCTGGTGTCAGTCACCGGTAAACGGGATGTCACGTTGGCGAACCAGAAGCTGTAGGGCGAGTATTGCAGGCTGAGGTTCAGCGTCTGATTATATTTTTTCTTCTGTTCTGCGCTGTCTGAGCTGTTGGGGACGGTCATCCACTGCTCTTTTAAACCCGAACTAAAGCTCAGCGCTCCCGAAAACACCTTGTCATTCCCGGAAAAAAGCCGTCCCCAGCGGCTGGTAAACACGCCGGCCTGCACCGGTTCACCATTTTTATCACGCAGCGGTTGTGCGTCGTTCTTCTCTGCGCCTTCCGCACCTGCGATGGCGCACCATAGCGCGCAGGCCAGCATATATTTCTCCCGCATTTGCCCTTCCTTAGTTAGGTATCCAGCGTGCGGCGACGCGGTATTTGGCCATCAGCCACAGAACGCCCAGCGCAGCGGCATGGATCAAGGTGTTCACTATCCACGCCTGGCGCCACAGATCGAAGGTGACCAGCTGGCTTACGGCGAGCACGATGTAAACATGCAAAATAAAGGTGTAGAGCGAACGCTGCCCGAGCGGGATCAGGAACCAGCCTGCCAGCCGGTTAAGGGGGCGCCAGCACCAGGTCAATAGCAGATAAATGGTGACCATCAGACTGATATCATTAAGGATCCGTACCGGACCGAGGCCGTTTTTCGCCGCCCAGGTATGGTAAAAGGCGTTAAAATCCGCCGGCGGGATTACGTGCATCAGCAGCGCGGGCGGCATAAAAGGATTGGTATGGTTCTGGGCGACAAACGCAAGGATAAGCGCGATGAACACCAGCGCCGCCACGGCAACTTTGCCGGGCGGCGTGCGGGCGAAAGAGATCAGTTCCGCTTTGTACCAGCCGCAGCACATGCCCAGCACAAAGATAAATTGCCAGGCCAGCAGGGGAAAGGCGAATTCAAATTCGCAGGGCGTGACCCGTACCGGCCAGCGTTGCCAGTAGCCGTAGATCAGCAGCGAGGCGCCCAGTAATGGGTAGACATGACCCTTTAGCAACATTCCCAGAAACAGCGGGCTGAGCAATAACAAAAAAATATAGAGTCCGAGGATCTGCGTCTGATGCGGGCCAATCTGCAGATAAAGGATAATGTTAAACCACGTCTCTTTTATTTGCGGGGTGAGCGGATAGAGCGACCAACTGGTCCCGGAAAAGCGGTCGGTAAAATGAGTGACTTCATAGACATTAATATAAGGCAAATATCTCAGCAAAAGAAAAGAGACAATAATAATAATATTAACCTGATATATTTTCCATGCGCGAAGATAAAGCCCCCAGCTCACCGTCAGTAATACTGCCTTTTGTAATCTGACACGATTTAGCATCCCTAACATGAAGCCGGACAGGATCACAAAGCCCTCGGCACCGGTGGTCAAACCAAATCGTTCCCAGCTGAAAATATTAAATATCGACATCACTTCGGTATGCGCCACCACCATCATCACAAGAGCAATACCGCGCATAAAGTCGATACGCAGGTCGCGTTCCCCGGTCAGAGAGTAACGCCAGGGCATTGATTTATGAGTTTCTTTTTGCGAAATCGCTGAAGCAACCTGGCTCATTAGGGATCCTGCCGTCTACCCTGCAACATTTATTACAAATTATTTAGATAGTGTAGAATGGGCTATCTTGCAATGTTCGTTTTATAAATTCCGCCGGCGTGTATCACACTATGTTAAGTCATCCCGGTGACTATCAGTTCGCGCTGTTGAAATTTTTGCGCCACCATCTACACTCACTTTACTGTTATTTATAAGCCCCTGTGCGTTCTGCAGAACGCCCCCAATCGATAACAGACCTGTCATTCAAACCCAGCGCGGAATCAGGATATCCTTGCTATGGATTTTTATTTTTCCCGTTTTGAACATCGCCGACCGCCTGAACCGCTCAGCACCCCGCGCTGGGTGAGAATGATTTGGCAGGTATTAGCTGTGGCCGCCCTGGTGCTTGGCGCTAATTATATTTACTGGCGCTGGACCGCCTCCTTAAACACGGACGCACTGTGGTATGCGATCCCTCTGGTGCTGGCGGAAACCCTGGCGTGGATTGGCACAGTTCTGTTCACCATTAATTTATGGCAGGAGAAAGATCCTCCGCCAGGGGTCCCCCCGACGGAGATCAACGACTGTCTGCGCGCGGATGAAGCGGTGGAGTCGAGGCCGATTAAAGTCGATCTGTTTATCGCCACCTACTCCGAAGACGTGGAGCTGGTCAGGCTATCGATTCGTGACGCCATGCGGATGACCTATCCTGGTCCGCTCGATTATAAGGTGCATGTCCTTGACGACGGGCGTCGCCCGGAGATGAAGGCGGTCTGCGAGCAGGAGGGGGCGAACTATATCACCCGTCAGAGCAATATCGGCTATAAGGCCGGTAACCTGCGCAACGGGCTGGAACATACCGATGGCGACTTTCTGATCATCTGTGATGCCGATACCCGCGTTTTCCCGACCCTGCTGAGCCACACGCTCGGCTATTTTCGCGATCCGGACGTCGCCTGGGTGCAGACCCCACAATGGTTTTTCGATCTCCCGGAGGGGGAGGATCTGGCGCGCTGGCTGCGGCGTAAAGCAGGCGGCGCAGGCTATGGCGTGGGCTGGCTGGCGCAGAAAATCGTCGGTCCGGTGACCATTGGTCGCGATCCTTTTTTCAACGATCCGCGCATGTTTTACGACGTGATTTTACGGCGCCGCAACTGGGCTAACGCCGCGTTCTGCTGTGGCGCCGCCTCCGTTCACCGACGGGAAGCGGTGATGCAGGCGGCGCTGCGCAGCTACGTCTGGAGCGTTGACGCCGAAATCGCGCGTCATACGCGGGATATTCGCGACCCGGCAACGCGGGAAGCGCTGCAGGACGCCATGCGCCCCCACGTTGCCTTCGATACTGAACTGACGCCTTATAAGTTCCACGTCTCGGAAGATATTTACACCTCCATCCTGCTGCACGGCGACGCTGCCCGCCGCTGGCGCTCGGTAATGCACCCGCGGATCGAGTCGAAAATGCTCTCTCCGCAGGATATGCTGACGTGGATGATCCAGCGCTTTAAGTACGCCGCCGGATCGCTGGATATCCTGTTCCATGACAACATCTTCAACCGACGCCGCTTTAAACTCTCGCTGCCGCAAACGCTGATGTACGCGACCACCTTCTGGTCGTATCTGGCCTGCGTGTGGAACACCGTGTTCCTGATCTCGCCTGTTATCTATCTCTTCACCGGCATTCCGCCGGTGTCGGCGTGGTCTACCCCTTTCTATCTGCACTTTTTACCCTTTTTTATTGTCTCCGAACTGGCCTTTATGTTCGGCACCTGGGGCATTTCTGCCTGGGACGGCCGGGCCTCTTACCTCTCCTTTTTCTCGATGAATCTGCGGGCGCTGGACACCGTTTTGCGCGGGGAGCAGATAAAATTTCACGTTACGCCGAAAGAGCGACAGACGGGCCGTTTTCTCTATCTCGTCAAGCCGCAAATTGCCATCGTTTTGCTCACCCTGACGGGGCTGATATGGGGCGGTATTCAGGTGGCGCGCGGTCAGGTTGACGACCCCTCCGGGTACGTCATCAACATTTTCTGGGGCGCGGTGAATATTGCCGCCATGCTGCCACTGATCTTCGCCGCCATGTGGACGCCCCCCGAAGAGCAGGAGGCGAGCCGATGAGGATCCGCGACGCCCTGCTATCCGCGCGCAGCTATCTCACTATCCTCATTGGCTTCCTGCTGGGTTTTGCGATTGTCGTGTGGGTGGAAAAACAAATGCCCGCGCGCGTCGAGAGCAGCGGCGGGATGACGTTGAGCCAGGATTTTCCGCCGCTCCCTCCCCCGCGCGAGCTGACCTTTGACGAGGCGATCTGGGCGCGGGTGGCCTGGCAGTATTATGTCAACAATACCCAGCCAAACGGCCTGGCCAACGCGCACGATGGCGAACCCTGGCTCAGCCTGTGGAGCGTCGGCAGCTATCTTTTCGCCGTGGTCGCCGCAGAGCAGCTGCATATTGTGACCGCCGCCGAAGGTGATGAGCGCATTGCCGCCGCCCTGTTTACCCTCGGTCAACTGCCCCTCAACGCCCAGGGATTGCCCGCCGCTCAGTACCATGCCGACACGCTGCAGATCCTCGGCAACCCGGACTCCTCCGCCATCGGTATGGGACGCCTGCTCACCGCCCTGCAAACCCTGCTCTGGCGCTATCCTCAGCACGCCGCCGCGGTGCGGGATCTGTTTAATCAGTGGCGGGTCGGCGCGCTCATCAGCAACAGCCCCGCCAGCCAGACCGCGGCGCCGCTGCACCACTGGGCACTGGCGGCAGATGAACCGCGGGACAGCTTTGGCTACCGGCTGTACGCCAGCCATACGCTGCGGTTGATCGACAGCGCGGCGGGGCTGGCGGTGACCAACCCGCCGCAGGGGCAGCAGATGATCGATATCGACGGCATCATGGTGCCCGACGAGGGGCTGCGCACGCCCTGGGGTCGGCAGCCTTCACTGATCAGCCTGCCGTACCTGCTCACCGGACTTGAGCTGGGCTTTGACGCGCAGAGTGCGGAGATCGCCTGGCGCATCATGCAAATCCAGCAGCGCCGTCATAGCCTGAGGGTCAGCAAGCCGCCGATCAGCACTGACTACGCCGAGCCCGCGCCGGATTATGCCAGCGCGCTGGCGAACCGGCAGCCGCAGAGCGCCTTCGCCCCACGCAGCGCCGCCCCGGAGCAAATGGCGATCACCTCCACCCGCACCGCCTTTGCCTGGTACGCCCTGTTCCGTAATAGCTGGAGCGAGGCGCTGCGCCAGCAGGTGCAGACGCTGCAGGTCCCGGGCAAGGGCTGGCAGCGAGGGTTAAATCTCAACCGCAGCGTCAACGACGTTATTGACGGCGATACCAACGCGATCGTGCTGGAAAGCCTGGCCTACATTTCCCGGGGGCAGATGCTGTGTCTGGCCTGCCTGAGCCCTGCCCCTCTACCCTCGTCCTCAGCAGGAGCAACGCCATGAAGCTGACCTATTTTTCCCGTTTTCCCCTGCTGGCCGGACTCATGGCGCTCTGGCTCTCGCTCTCCGGCGCGCAGGCCGCGACCGGTCTGCCGGCTGCGGAATACGCCCCGCGCAGCGGGGAGCTGACGCCGAGGGAGATGACTATCGCCAGAAACGCCTGGCAATACTTCGTCGCCAACTTTCAGCCCACCACCGGGCTGGTGAATGCGGTAAACAAATACCCCTCCACCACCATGTGGGACAGCGCCTCCTATCTGGCCGCGATGACCGCAGCCCGTGAGTTGGGGATTATTGATAAGGCGGAGTTTGACCGTCGGATGCTGAAGTTTCTCGCCACGTTGAATAAGCTCGATTTATTCCGTAACGAACTACCCAACAAAGCCTATAACACGATAAGCGGACAAAAGGTTAACTACCAGAACAAGCCGGGTGAAATCGGCTTTTCGGCGCTGGATATCGGCAGAATGCTGATCTGGCTGAAGGTGATCAAGGAGCGCTATCCGGAATACAGCAACAGCATCGATAATGTGGTGCTGGGGTGGGATTTTAGCCATGTGGTCGATCCCTGCGGCACGCTGTACGGGGCGTATCTGGAAAACGGCCAGCCCAAATACGTTCAGGAAGGCCGTCTGGGATACGAGGAGTACGGCGCGGCGGGCTTTCAGCTGTGGGGATTTAACACCTGTCAGGCCAGCCGGCCGCAGCCCTACGAGCTGGCGGAGATTTACTGCGTGCTGGTCCCCTATGATTCGCGCGACCCACGGCAAACCAGCCAGCATAACTATGTGGTCAGTGAATCCTACGTGCTGTATGGCATGGAGTTTGGCTTTGATAACCCTGGTGACCGGAACAACAGCCCGCGCGAGTACTCCCATCCCTGGATGAAAAACTTCGCTGACCGGGTCTACCAGGCCCAGGAGAATCGCTACGCCATCACCGGGATCCTCACCGCCCGCTCCGAGCATCAGCTCGATAAATCCCCGTACTTTGTCTATGACACCGTGTTCAGCGACGGGTTTAACTGGAACACCATAACCGACAAAGGCCAGTTCGTACCGAATAGCGCCGCCGTGTCGCTCAAAGCGGCGATGGGGATGTGGGTGCTGTGGAACTCGCCCTATACCGATCGTCTGCTGGACGCCATTGAAAACGCGAACGAAGCGGGAAAAGGCTATTACGAGGGGTTGTATGAGAACGGCGACGGGCCAATCAATGAGTTTACCGCCAACAACAACGGCATCATGCTGGAAGCACTGCTATTTAAAAAGGAGGGAAAACTGCTGCAGTTTTCCAGCGACAATCCGAAAAACCGCGATTTCGCCCCGTCGCTGTGGGACAAGAAGCTGGTGGATCTCTTTGAACCCAATAACGGCCCGCGCAATCGCCCGTTCCTGAGCAACACCCCCGCCGTCAAAACATGGTGCGAGCAGACCGGGACCACGCAGCGCACCAAACCCGCCTGCCAGGCCTGCCAGTGTGCCGCCTGCAAGGCTGACGAGCCCGTTAAACTTCCGCCGGTGACCGCGCAATGCTTAAAACCATAGCCCGCTGGCTGGCCATCGCCGTCGTCCTTTTTCTTATCGCCCTGGCGCTGTTTTATCGCGAAAGCGCGGGGTGGCGCTGGCTGACCAAAGGCGGCTGGCACACCACTGCCCGTATCAGCAGCCTGACGCCGCAGGAGCGCACGTGGGCGCAGATCGCCTGGCGGTACGTCGAGAACAATACCCAGCCGCAAACCGGCCTGGTCAACGGCAGCGACAAACAGCCCCGCGCAACGCTATGGCAGATGGGCGACACCCTTATCGCCCTGCTCGCCGCCAGAGAGCTGGGGTTGGTAAAGGAAGCGGAATTCGACGCCCGCCTGACGCCCCTGCTCGGCACCCTCAATCGCCTGACGCTGACCGACGGCGGTTCGCCGGGCAGGCTATACTCCACTCAGACGGCGACCCCTGTCGACTTCAGCGGCAAACCGGCGGCCAGCGGCTGGTCAGCAAAAGATATGGCCCGACTGATGCTCGCCCTGCGGCTCACCGCCGAACGCGCGCCGCAGTATGGTGAATACATTGATAAAATTGTCCTGCGCTGGAACTTCTGTCCGGTTATCGATAAAGACGGGGAGCTGTGGTCCGCCTCACTGCAGAACGGTCAGCGGACGATCCGCGAGGAGCTCCGGCTGGGAGACAGTGAATACGCCGCCAGCGCGTTTCGCCTGTGGGGATTTCCGGCCGGCAAGGCCCTCTCTCCCCCGGCGCGCCATGTGATTATTTATCAGCGCCGCCTCGCCGTTGACGACCGCGACCCGCGAACCACCTGGCAACCCGTGGTGCTCTCTACTCTGCCCGCCATGCTGCCTGGACTGGAGTTCGGCTGGCAGCCGCCCGGCGTGCCGGAGATGGCGCAAAAAGCCATGCGCGAGCGGGCGGAAGGGATATGGCTCAGCCAGAAAACGCGCTGGACGCAGGATAAGGTGCTTACCGCCCGGGCCGATTTTTCGCTTACCCAGGCGCCCTGGCACGTGGAAGACACCGTCTGGGGGAATGGCTACGCCTGGAATACGCTCGGGGACGACGGGAAGTACTACCCCCGGCTGGCGCAGGTGACCACCAAAGCGGTCTTTGTCCTGTGGACGCTGTGGGAAACCGAGTATACCGATGCGCTGATGGCGGTCACTACCCATCTTAACGACCCGCAGCGCGGCTGGTTTGAAGGACGGGTCGAGGCCACCGGCGACGTCAATGCCACCCTCACCCTCTCCACCAACGCCATGGTGCTGGAGGCGCTGTTTTACAAACACAACGCCGGGCCGTTGTTCAAAAACGGCCTCGCGGATGACAACAGCTACTTTGCCCACCGCGCGACGGACGAATTTAACCCGCCCCGCCGCTGCCTGCCGGGCGAACGGGTCATGAGGAGCGCACCATGAAGTTTTATCGCGATCTCTTTGAAGCCAGCCTGAATCGCGTCGTACCAGAGCACGACAAACAGCGCTTCTTCCAGGCCTTCTACAGCACCTTTATCCATATGTCACCGGAAACCGAGCAGCACTTCTCCCAACGCTCCGGTGAGGAAGGCCAGCAGATGATCTTTAAGAGCTTTTTCGCCATGCTGGCGGTCAACGGCGACCTCTTTGTACCCGATTTTCTGGAACGGCTGGCGCGAGCGCAGAGCGAGGAAGGCCTGCGTCTACCGCCGCGGTTTTTTGCCCTCTGGCGGGAAGCGATGCTCAAAACCGTCCGCGCCTGCGATCCGCTGTGCGATGAGGAGATCCTCACCGCATGGGCAATGGCCATCGCCCCTGGGCTCGAATATCTGCGCCGCCAGGCGGAGCTCCACTATCAAACTGTTGGCCAGTAATCATGCATGCCGCTAACCGTAACGACCTTAACCTCCTGCCCTCGGCGGTGATGATCTACGATGAGCGCGAACGACTGCAGGCCTGGAATGATAAGGTGGCGCTGTTTTATCCAACGATCGCGCCCTGGCTCGCCGTCGGCGCCTCTCTTGAGAGCCTGGCGGAGAAGTTTATCGATGCCGGATACAACATCGACCCAGGCCGGCAACAGACGCTGCGCGAGGCGATTATCCGCAACTGCCGCCAGACGAACCACTGCGAGGTCCGCCAGTCGGGCAACCGCCGGATTTACGTTCAGCATCAGCGGCTGGCGGATGGCGGGATTGTCAGCCTGCATACCGACATCACCGAGCTTGACGAGGCCCGGCGTTCGCGTCATCAACTGCATGATGACTTTTTATTCACCGCGGAGTCGATCCAGATCGGCATCTGGGACTGGCAGGTCTCCGGCGACAGCCTGCAGGTGAATGACACCCTGCTGGCGATGGTCGGCCAGTCGCGGGCGCAGTGGCGCTTTCCGCTGCTCTTTATGCTCAACCTGGTCCACGAGGACGATCGCGCCACTCTGCAGCAGGCGATGATCGCCTCGCAAAACGAGCACATGCCGGTTTTTGAATGTGAGCTTCGCGTCCAGCACCCGACGCAGGGCTGGCGCTGGATGCTGCTCTCGGGGCAGATCGTCACCCTCAACATGCAGCAGCAGGCAGAGCGGGTGATCGGCACCTTGCAGGATATTACCCGGCGCAAAGCCGCAGAGCTGCTGGCCATTGAGGCGGCGAAGGAGGCCCGTGAGGCGAACGAAGCGAAAAGCGCTTTCCTCGCCAATATGAGCCACGAAATCCGCACCCCGATGAACGGCATTCTCGGCATGACGCAGCTCTGCCTCGACACGCCGCTGACCGCGGAGCAGCGGGAGTACCTTTCGCTGGTGATGAGCTCAGCCCAGTCGCTGCTGCACATTATCAATGACATTCTTGATTTTTCACGCATTGAGTCGGGCAAGATGCAGGTGGACGTAGAGCCGCTGGAGATCCGCCCTTTTGTTCAGTCGCTGATCCGCCCGCATATGCCTGCCGCCAGCGAAAAGGGCATTGAGCTGCTGGTGGATATCTCCCCTGCGGTGCCTGAGGTGCTGATCGTCGATGGCCCCCGGCTGCGGCAAATCCTGACCAACCTGCTGGGTAATGCCCTGAAGTTCACTCATCAGGGGGAGGTCCTGCTGGCGATAGCGCCGGCCGAGGACGAAAACCACTGGCGCTTTCGCATTCGCGATACCGGCATCGGCATTGCCCCGGAGAAGCAAAAGGCGATCTTCGAGGCCTTCAGCCAGGCCGATAGCTCCACCACCCGTCGCTACGGCGGCACCGGACTGGGGTTAACCATTTCGGCCCGCCTGGTCAGCCTGATGGGCGGTGAGCTGACGGTGGAGAGCCAGCCTGGGGCAGGCAGCGAATTTGCCTTCACCCTGCCGCTGGAAGGCCTGAACGCCGCGGCCTCCGGTAGCGCCCCGCTGAGCCGCTTCAACCACCAGCGTGTGCTGGTGGTTGACGACAACAGCACCAACCTGCGCCTGCTTGACGCCATGCTTCGCCAGATGGGACTGATGCCAACCTGCGTGAACAACGCTGGCGAGGCGCTACGCCGGGCCGCCGAAGGCCCGCCATGGCCGCTGATCCTGCTGGACGCGCAGATGCCGGATATGGACGGCGTATCCCTGGCGCTGGAACTCTCCGCTTTGCCTGAAGCCAGGCAAAGCCAGATTGTTATGCTCAGCTCCATGAGCCGTCATTTTGACGCCAATATGCTTAAGCGCATCGGCATTGCCCACTATCTGCATAAACCGGTGGCGCAGCGCGAACTGCATCAGGTTATCGCCGGCATTCTGGTGCCCACGCCGGTGGTGACGACAACGCCTGCCCACGTTGCGCAACCGGTCAGGGACCTGACCGGGCTAAATATCCTGCTCGCCGAGGACAACCTGGTAAACCAGAAGGTCGCCAGACGGCTGCTGGAGCAGTTGGGTCACCGCTGCGAAGTAGTGAACAACGGTCGGGAAGCGCTGGAGCGCTGGCGCGCAGCCTGCTGGGATCTTCTGCTGATCGATCTGCAAATGCCGGAGATGGACGGTGAAACCGCCATCCGCCTGCTGCGGGAAGAGACCCAGGCGCAGGGCAGACAACATCAGCCCGCGATTGCCATGACCGCCCACGCTATGCAGGGCGATAGAGAACGCTGTCTGGCGATGGGTTTTGACGGCTATATCGCTAAGCCGGTGAGCCAGGAGGCGCTACGGGAAGCCATCGCCCGCGTCGGCGCGGCGGAAGATAGCGCGCCGGAGGAAGAGGAAGGCCTGCCGGACGAAGCCCGCCTGCTGAAACAGTGCGCCGACGATCCTGAGCTTGTCGAGGAGTTGCTGGGACTCTTCGCTGCAGGACTTAATGCTGCGGCCGCCGCCCTCAACCACGCCATTGACGCCAATGACCGGGAGACATGGCGCCGCGCCGCCCACAAACTGCGCGGCGAGGCGGCCACCCTTGGTTTTCAACGCCTTGCCAGTGTGCTCCAGCGGCTGGAGAGCCAGGCGGCCTCGCCAGACCAAAGCGTGCCGGGCGACCTGCGCGACGCGCTGACCGAGGCGATCGCGGGCTGCCACCTGTGGCTGCGCCGCAGAACGCAGGAGGTTCCCCGTGATCGCTAGACGTCTTCTGCTGCTGGTCATTTGCCTGCCGCTGGCGCACGCCGATTCTGCGCCGGTGACCTGGTCACTGGCCGGACAATGGCGGGTGCATGACGCCAACGACAGCGCCTTCGCCGGCGCGCAGGCTTCGGACGGCGACTGGCGCACGCTGCGGGTACCGGCAAACTGGTACAGCGCCGGATACGATCATCAGGGCGCCCTGTGGTATCGCCATCAATTTACCCTGCATGGCCTGACGCCGGACGCCATGGCTACGCTGGTGTTTGACGGCGTCGATTACTTTGCCGAGGTAGCGCTCAACGGCAAGACGCTGACCCGGCACGAAGGCTATTTTCAGCGCTTCCCGGTGGACATCACCGGGGCCGTTCGCCGCCATAATCAGCTCGCCGTGCGGGTCGACAGCCCCTATGAAGACCCGCAAAAAATCTGGCCGCTGCACAAGACGCTGATGAAAGGGATCCTCAATCAGCACGATACCCGTCCGGGCGGCGCCTGGTCGGTTCAGGGGCAGGATGCCAACTCCGGGGGGATCTGGGCGCCGGTGAAGCTCCATCTGAGCCGCGGCGTCACTATCGACGAGGTGATCCTGCGCCCGGACTGGCGACAGGGGCTGGAGAAGCCCATGCTGCGTGCCGAAATCCGCTATCGGGCCGTGACGCCCGGCCCCGTCACGCTGCGCCTGACGGCCACCCCGGACAATTTTTCCGGCCCGCCTTTTCAGCAGGCCTTTGCGGTCACCCTGGAGAATACCGCAGGCACTCTGCGCGTCTCGCTGCCCATGCCCTCGGCAAAGCTCTGGTGGCCGGTGGGCACAGGTAAACCGAACCTGTACCGCGTGCGCGCCACCCTCGTGGATAAGCGGGGGATCATGGATACCGCCGTCACCCGCACCGGATTACGCAAGGTGGAAGCGCTGGCGGATAATCAGGGCTGGCGCATCAATGACAGACGGCTGTTCATCAAGGGCAGCAACTATATTGGCTCGCCGTGGCTGAGCACCATGACGCGGAAAAAGTATCTCCGGGATTTCAGACTGGTCACGGCGATGAACGCCAACGCCATCCGCGTTCATGGCCACGTGGCGGGCCGCGCGCTGTATGAGGTGGCCGATGAGATGGGACTCATGATTTGGCAGGATGTCCCGCTGCAGTGGGGTTATGATGATAGCGCCGCCTTCGCCGATAACGCCGTGCGCCAGACCCGGGCGATGATGGACCAGTTCGGCAATTCGCCGGCGATTATTGTCTGGGGCGGTCACAACGAGCCGCCGTGGAACTCGCCGTGGATGGAGAAACGCTTCCCCGACTGGCGTAAAACCTTAAACCAGACCCTGACGCAGCGGGTGGGCGATGCGCTGGCGGAAGACACCTCCCGCATCGTGCATCGCTTTTCCGCTGTCGAAGAGCACTACTGGGCAGGGTGGTATTTCGGCACCCTGCGCGACCTGCTCGCCCCGGCGAAAACCGGGATTATTACCGAGTTTGGCGCCCAGGCGCTGCCCCGCCTCTCCACCCTGAAGACCATTATCCCGGCCCGTCTGCTGTGGCCGAAAACCACCGCCGCCGACGATCCCGGCTGGGTGCGATGGAAGTACCATAATTTTCAGCCTTTCCAGACCTTTAAATTCGCCGGGATTCCGCGAGGCAACAATATTCAGGAGATGATTGAAAACACCCAGGCGTATCAGGCCAGGCTGGTGGCCCTGGCGGCGGAGAGCTATCGTCGCCAGCGTTATCAGCCGGTGACCGCCCTGTTCCAGTTTATGTTTGTCGAGACATGGCCCTCCATCAACTGGGGGGTGGTGGATTATCTGCGCCAGCCAAAGGCGGGTTACTATGCCCTGCTGCGCGCCTATCAGCCGATCCTGCCGTCCATCGAGCCGGTGACCGCCAGCTGGCGTCAGGGTAGCCCGGCGACGGTGCGCCTGTGGGCGATTAACGATACCTGGACGGCCTGCGAGGATTGCCGCCTGACCTGGCAGGTCAGGCAAAATGGTCGGATACTGACCCAGGGGGAAACCACGCGGACCCTGCCGCCCGACGCCGGCCAGATGGTCAGGGAGCTGACCGTCACCCCCGCCGGCCAGCAGCCCGTGACGATCGTCTACCGTATTGACAACCGTCGCGGCAAACGCGTGGGGGCTAACCAACATAGCGAACCCGTCGCCGCGGCTCAGGCAGCGAAATGAAGGAGGCTTCCCGCTGAGCCGCGATCAGTCGTGGATTTTCACCCCCAGACAACCGCGAACGAATTCAGGGTTAAAGTGTTTTACCGCTTCGCCGACATAGCCTAAATCCAGAGCGCTGATTTGCGCCATTTCGCGCACGGTGAGCGAGAAATCCCAGATGGCAAAGTTCTCTTCAATACGCTCCTGGCGGGTGGATTTTGGAATGACCGTGACGCCACGCTGCACGTTCCAGCGCAGGATAACCTGCGCAATGGTTTTATGATGGGCATCGGCAATCTCCTGCAGCGTTGCCTCTTCATACGGGTTATGTCTGCCGCCGCCTAACGGCGCCCAGGCCTCCGGCTGAACGTGATAGTGCTTCATGGTTTCCAGCGCCGCGGGCTGGGCGAAATAAGGATGCAGTTCGACCTGGTTCACCATCGGCTTAATTCTGACGGTTTCGCAGAAGTTCGCTAACACATGGGCGTAGAAATTGGACACGCCAATCGCTTTCAGGATACCGGCCTCATAAGCCTCCTCCAGCGCGCGCCAGGCGCTGAAATAATCGCCCATCGCCTGATGCAACAGATAAAGATCGAAGTATTCCAGCCCGGATTTTTTTAAGGACGCGGCGATACCGGCTTTCGCCATCCCGGCGTTGGCCATGTCCTGAACCCACAGTTTGGAGGTGATAAATAGCGCCTCGCGGGTACACAGACCTTCGGCGATGGCTTCGCGAACGGCCTCCCCCACCGCATCTTCATTATCGTAGACGGCAGCGGTATCGATAAGGCGATAGCCGGCACGAATAGCGTTCAGTACCGCCCGCTTACACTCTGCTTTATCGGTCACCTTAAAAACGCCAAAACCCAGCATCGGCATTTTACGGTTGTTACTTAATACACAATATTCCACGGTGCAGTCTCAGTTTGTTAAAAATTTCATGATAGACCAGAAACATCGCCGCGATTACCCCGTCATTTGTGATTTGACTTATGCATCCAGCTCATTAATCGCAGTGCGCTGATATCTCCTGTGTTTGACAGAAAGCAGGAAGCTCCCCCCTGCCGCGCCCAAAAGTAACAGACCGCTCAGAGCAAAAGTGCTGCGCCATCCCAGACTATCAAACACCAGGCCTCCTGCCGTTGACCCGAGGGCAATCGATAGTTGGATCACGGCGACCATCAGACCGCCGCCCGCCTCCGCATCCTCGGGCAGCGTCCGCGCAATCCATGTCCACCAGCCGGTGGGCGCTGCCGTCGCCAGCAGGCCCCACAGGCTTAACAGTACGGCGACTGAACCTGTGTGGTGCCCGGCCAGCAGAAGCGTTCCGGCAATCGCGGCCATTAACAAAGGGATAGCCACCAGTGTCGGATAAAACCGGGCGTTCAGAACGGTCGTAATAAGCAGCGTGCCGACAAAACCGGCGGCGCCAATCGCCAGTAATATCAGGGAGAGGCCAGAAGGCTTGACTCGAGTCACTATCTCCAGAAACGGTCGCACATAGGTAAATAAGGTAAACTGCCCCATAAAGAACAGCCCGCAGGCCAACAATCCAAGGGATACCGTCGAGCGACGGAACAGACGCAGCACGATTCCCTGCCGCTCTGGTGCGCGCTGACTTTTCATCGATGGCAGGCTAACGCATTGCCAGATGAAGGCTACCATCGCCAGCGGGACGAGACATAAAAAGGCGCCGCGCCAGCCGACGGTGGCCCCCAGGTAGCTGCCCAGCGGGGCTGCGACGACCGTGGCCAATGCGTTACCACCGTTAAAAATGGCCAGCGCGCGGGGAACCTGGCGTTGCGGCACCAGCCGAATGGCCGTTGCTGCCGACAATGACCAGAATCCGCCGATGACGATCCCGATGAGCGCCCTGCCCAGCATATAAACCGGAAAACTGGACGCCTGGGCAATCATCAATCCTGAGGCCGCCATCAGCGCCGTGAGCCCCAGCAGCAGCCATTTACGGTCCAGCGACCCGGTAAGACGGGAAATCGTCAGGCTGGTCAGTACCGCCAGCGCGCCGGAAAGCGCGATCCCCTGGCCTGCTAATCCCTCGGTAATGTGTAAATCACCCGCGATGGGTGTCAACAGACTGACCGGCATAAACTCTGAGGCAATGAGCACAAATACGCAGAGCGTCATCGCCAGGACGCCGCTCCAGTATGCGCGGGTGTTATGTAATCCAGACATTATTTATCTCCGACAAAACAAAGCCGCCTGCAGGCGGCTTTGGGGATGTCTCCGGTACAGGAGAGCGATTACAGGTTGGTTTCGAAAAACTGCGCGAACGTAGCAAAGGGAATTTTGCCCGCGGCGTTGTCATAGAGATCGACATGGTTTGCCCCAGGGACAATCACCAGCGCTTTCTCTTTGCTGCCGATCGCCTTGAAAGCATCTTCGGCAAAATAGCGTGAATGGGCTTGTTCGCCGGTCACAATAAGCGTCGGAATAGTCACTTCGCTGGCGTAACTCAGCAGCGGCATATTCATAAACGACAGCGGCATCGTCGCATTCCATGCCCCGGTTGAATTAACCGAACGAGCATGGAAACCTCGCGGCATACGGTAATAATCGAAGAACTCTTTCAGCACCGGGTTGGGGTTGGCGGGCAAGGTTTCCGGCAAAATACGAGCGGCAGCGCTGACGTTGCCTTTATCATCAACATATATGTCATGCCCACCTGGGGCGAAAGTGCCGTTTGCCGCATCCTTCCAGCGCTGCGCGTTCAAGTACTGCAGTACTGCTCGGCGGTCGGCTGTCGTGTAGCGGTCTTTGCCATCGCCTACCCCATGCCCCATCGCGCGGCTCATGTCATACATGACGCTGGTCGCCACCGCTTTGACGCGTGTATCCATCGCCGCGTCGTTTAGGGCCATACCACCCCAGCCGCAAATGCCGAGCAAACCGATACGGTTGCGATCCACCTCTTTTTGCAGGCCCAGAAAGTCCACCGCGGCACTGAAATCCTCGGTATTGATATCCGGTGAGGCCACGTTGCGTGGGTAGCCACCGCTTTCGCCCGTATAGGATGGGTCAAACGCCAGGGTGACAAACCCCTGTTCGGCCAGCGTCTGGGCATACAGGCCGCTGGACTGCTCTTTTACCGCGCCGAAGGGACCGCTCACGGCAATAGCTGCCAGTTTGCGTTCACCGCGATCCTTCGGCAGGTAGAGATCTCCAACTAAGGTAATCCCGTAGCGGTTCTGAAAGGTCACCTTACGGTGATCCACTTTTGCGCTCTCCGGGAATGTTTTATCCCATTGTTCAATCAATGAAACAGGTGCGTTCGGGTTAGTTGTATCAGCATAACTCATCGTTGTGGCTCCACTTAATAAGGCGCATAGCAGCATGGCGGGTATCGTGGCTGTCATTTTTTTGCTGAAAACCGTCATTAAATCCCCCTAAATAAACGTGTAAAAACCAGTCTCCAGAAGACAACGCTGCTGGGCTTTGTTGTCATGCGCTTATTGTAGCTAGCAATAAAAGTGCTTATTAGAGGCTAAAAAATGCTAAGATTAATACCATTTAGTTCTGAATAGCGCGATTGTTACGAGGCGGAAGATGGCGAAACGGGAAAACTATAATGACCTCTACCTGTTTATGCAGGTGGTGCGGGAAGGCAGTTTTACCGCCGCAGCGCAACGACTGGGTCTGGCGCAGTCCGGGATCAGCCGTGCGGTTCGCGAACTCGAAGAGCGGCTGGGCGTTCAGCTTCTGGTGCGCACCACCCGCCGGTTGTCGCTCACTCAGGCGGGTGAGCAGCTCTATCACAATGTCGAATCCGGTTTCGACGCCTTAGATATGGGACTCGCCACGCTGGCCCATTATCGGCAAACACCGTCCGGTACGGTTCGCATCAATGCCAGCCAGCACGCTATTGATAAAGTTCTGCTGCCTAAGCTGGCGATATTTAAACAACGCTATCCCGATATCCGCCTGGAACTGATCACCGAAAGCCGGTTCGTCGATATTATTGCGGAGCGTTTCGATGCGGGCGTGCGTCTGGGCCCGGAAGTGGGGAGTGGCATGATTGCGGTACGTATTTCGCCCGATATGGAGATGGCGGTTGTCGGAACCCCGGAGCATTTTCGTCGCTACGGCTTTCCGCAAACCCCTGCCGATTTAACCGGTCATCCCTGCATCGCCTATCAGTTCGGCGACGGCAGCCTGTACGCCTGGGAACTTAACGTGGAAGGCAAAAAAATTACCCACCCGCCTCAGGGACAGTGGGCTTTCGCCGACAGCTATATGGAGGCCAAAGCGGCGCGGCTGGGGCTGGGACTGGCTTATGTCCCGGAGGAGCTGGTCACAGATGATCTGCAACGCGGTACGCTTATCAGGGTGCTCCAGCGCTATAGCCAGCGTCTGGAAGGTTCATTTCTCTATTACCCGCACCGAAATGTGTCGCCCGCGCTGAGAGCGGTCATTGATACATTGCGAATGTAGTAGAGGTCGCCTCCAGGATTACAGAAAACTGGTATTTTCACTTAAGTCGATCTTCGGTGCGACCAGTTACTGAATATATAATATGAAAAGGACAGCCTTTTTATATATTTCGAACATAAAATGTTAGTTAGTTATGGTTCATCATTATAGGAATGACGATATTAATTTTTAAGATCTGGCAAAGCTTAAAGCACCAAATTCTCAATTGGCTGATTTACTTATTAATAAATAACTGGCGCCGCAATCCGCGCCAGCTCTGGGTTCAGCAATGGCTACCTGCCCTGAGCAGGAGGCCAGTACGCATCAGTGTTTAACGATATACATGGTACGGCTGTAGGCCACATCTTCCGGGTTGGTGATCGGGTAGCCTTTCAGCCACGGCTTAATCAGCCGACCGTTGGTGTACTGGTAGATCGGCGCAATTGGCGCTTTGGCCATAATGATCTTCTCCGCCGCGTTGTAATCGTCGTTACGCGCTTTGGCCGAATTCTCCACCGCCGCCTGGGCGAGGATTTTGTCGTACGCCGGATCGTTAAAGCGGGAAATATTTCCGCTGTGAGTGGAAGTCAGTAGCGACAGGAAAGTGGACGGCTCGTTGTAATCCCCTACCCAGGAGGCGCGGATCACATCGAAATTGCCGGTGTTGCGGCTGTCTATATAGGTTTTCCACTCCTGATTCTGCAGTTTCACATCCACGCCGAGGTTCTTCTTCCACATCGACGCCACTGCGATGGCAATCTTCTGATGGTTCTCAGAGGTGTTATACAGCAGCGTCAGCTTCAGCGGGCGATTCGGGCCATAGCCGGCGGCGGCCAGCAGGGCTTTCGCCTGGGCGTTAAGCTCGGCCTGACTCATACTCTCAAACTGCGACGGCTGCGGCGTGAAGCCCGCCGTCACGTCCGGCGTGAAACGCCAGGCCGGTTTTTCGCCGGTCCCCAGCACCTTCTCCGCCATCACCCGGCGATCGATGGTCATACTCAGCGCCAGTCGCACCCGCTCGTCCGCTGTCGGCCCTTTTTGGGTATTAAAGGCGTAATAGTAGGTGCCCAGCTGCGGCGGGGTATACACCTGTCCCGGAATATCCTTCAGCAGCTTCTGGTACATATTTTTCGGGAAAGATTCGGTGATATCGATATCGCCGGCCAGATAGCGCTTGGTGGCGGCGGACTCCTGGTTGATCGGCACAAAGGTGACCTGCTGGATCACCGTTTTGGCGTTATCCCAGTAGTGGGTGTTCGGCACCAGCACCAGCTTTTCATTCACGACGCGATCTTTGAGAACATAGGCGCCGTTGCCCACCAGGCTGCCGGGCCGCGTCCAGTTCGCGCCGCTGTCGACATTGGCTTTTTGCACCGGATAGAAGGCAAAGCTGGCGGTCAGGTTGCTGAACCATGGCAGCGGCTTATCCAGCTGCACCCGCAGGGTGTGGGCGTCGACGGCGGTGACCCCCAGGGTCTCCGGCGCGGCTTTGCCGTCGATGATGTTCTGCGCGTTGGCGATCCCCGCCAGCGCCGCAAACCAGGCGAACGGCGAAGTGGTTTTCGGATCCACCAGACGCTGCCAGCTATAGACGAAATCCTCGGCGGTGACCGGCGTACCGTCGGACCAGCGGGCGTTATCGCGCAGGGTAAAGGTCCAGACGCGGTTATCATTGCTCTGCCAGCGGGTCGCCACCCCCGGCACCAGGTTGCCTTTCGCATCCTGATTGACTAAACCTTCAAACAGATCGCGGATCACCTGGATTTCCGGCAGGCCCACCGCTTTGGCGGGATCTAACGAGGCGGGTTCATCTTTGATATGGCGCACCAACTGCTGTTTTTCCGCCAGTACCGTGCCCGGCGGTACGTCCGCCGCCCAGGCCAGAGAAGATACGCTGGCTAACCACAGCGCGCCGCATGTCAAAGCGACAGGATACTTCATAAGATCCCCTTTAAAATGAGAAAAAACACCGCCAACAGAGCGATAATTATTTGTTTCATCACCTGAAATTGCAAACAACATATGATAGAAAATTGATGTGCCGTCGGATTTCACGCCTCCGGGAATGGGTTTGATTCCAACACGCTTTTCGCCAACACTGAATAATAACGACACACAGGAAGCCCTATGTCTATTTCACGTCCTCGCCCGCAGCGCGGCGACTTTCCGCCGGGAACCCGGCAGTACGGCAGCTCGGAACTGGGCGCGCCGCTGCTGTGGTTTCCTGCGCCGATGGCCGACAGCCGCAGCGGCCTGATTATTGCCGGCACCCACGGCGATGAGAATTCGTCGATTGTGACCCTCTCCTGCGCCCTGCGCACCCTGAAGCCGGAGCTGCGCCGCCACCACGTGGTCCTGACGGTCAATCCTGACGGCTGTCAGCTCGGGCTACGCGCCAACGCCCGCGGCGTTGACCTCAACCGTAACTTTCCGGCCGCTAACTGGAGACAAGGGGAAACGGTGTACCGCTGGAACAGCGCGGCGGCGCAACGAGACGTGGTGCTGTTGACCGGCGAGCAGCCTGGTTCGGAGCGGGAGACCCAGGCCCTGTGTCAGTTGATCCATCAGATCCATCCGGCGTGGGTGGTCTCCTTTCACGATCCGCTGGCCTGCATCGAAGACCCGGGACACAGCCCGCTGGGACACTGGCTGGCGGACGCCTTCTCACTGCCGCTGGTGGGCAGCGTGGGCTACGACACCCCAGGTTCCTTTGGCAGCTGGTGCGCCGATATCGGGCTCCCCTGCATCACCGCCGAGTTTCCGCCGGTCTCCGCCGACGAGGCAACGGAGCGTTACCTGCCGGCGATGACCGACCTGCTGCGCTGGCAGGCTTAAACTTAAAGATGAAGCACGCCGGTGCTGAACCGCAGCGCCGGCTCAACGTCCACCGCCAGCCATGTCGGGCCGTCGAGGTCGGCGAAGCGCGCCAGCGGCGCCAGGGGGAGCGCGGCGGCGATCCCGCGCGAGGTGCAGAGCATACAGCCCAGCATCCGTTCAAAGCCCTGCCGTTCCGCCTCCCCGGCCAGGGCCAGCGCTTCGGTCAGGCCGCCGGTTTTGTCCAGTTTGATATTGATCATCTCATAGCGCCCGCGCAGCCTCGGCAGGCTCTCCCGGGTATGGCAGCTCTCGTCGGCGCAAATCGGTAACGGATGAACGAAGTTTTCCAGCGCCGCATCGGCGTCGGCGGGGAGCGGCTGCTCAAGCATCGCCACGCCGAGGTCCGCCAGCAGCTGGCAGCGCGCCGCCAGCCCCTCGCTGTGCCAGGATTCATTGGCATCGACAATCAACGTGGCCTGCGGCGCCGCCTGGCGAATAGCGATTAACCGCTCGCTGATAAGCCGGTCGTCGAGCTTCACCTTCAACAGTTGAGCACCCTTCTGCCACAGCGCCGCGGCGCTGGCCGCCATTTGATCCGCCGTGCCAATGACCACCGTCTGGGCGGTGATCACCCGCTCGGGCAACGTCACTCCCAGCAGTTGGGGCAAGGTTTTGCCTTCGCGCCGCGCCTGCAGATCCCACAGGGCGCAGTCAATGGCATTGCGCGCGGCGCCTGCGGGCAGCAGCCGCTGCAGCTGTTCGCGGGTAAGTCCCGCCTCCAGCTGCTCGCCGATAGCCATCACCTGGGCCATGACCGACGCGATGCTTTCGCCATAGCGTGGATAAGGCGTGCATTCGCCCACGCCTTTCACACCGTCCTCTTCCAGTTCCACCACCACCACTTTTGCTTCGCTGCGGCTGCCGCGGGCGATCACAAAGGGGGTGTGGAGCGGCCAGGCTTCCTCATACACTCGCACGTTACGCATTCCCTTGTCCTCTCTGGTCAATGTTAAATAGGGTTTGCCGTGTAGCTGGCGGATGTCATACACTACTCGCGACGTTAACTATATGTAAACAGGAAGATAACCATGTCACAAACCGTGCATTTCCAGGGCAACCCCGTTTCTGTTCAGGGCACCATTCCGCAGGCAGGCGCTAAAGCGCAGCCGTTTACGCTGGTCGCCAAAGATCTCTCTGACGTCGCGCTGAGCCAGTACGCCGGCAAACGTAAAGTACTGAATATTTTCCCGAGCATTGATACCGGCGTGTGCGCCGCATCAGTGCGTAAATTCAACCAGCTGGCCGCTGAACTGGACAACACCGTGGTGCTGTGCATTTCCGCTGACCTGCCGTTCGCCCAGTCTCGCTTCTGCGGCGCCGAAGGCCTGAGCAACGTGGTGACCCTTTCCACGCTGCGCGGCGCATCGTTCCTCGCTGACTACGGCGTCGCTATCTCTGCCGGTCCGCTGGCTGGCCTGGCCGCTCGCGCCGTGGTCGTTATCGATGAAAACGATCAGGTCGTCTACAGCCAGCTGGTGAACGAAATCACCGAAGAGCCAGACTACGACGCCGCGCTGGCCGCCCTGAAAGCCTGATAACAGACTGCCCTGGCGCAGCGCGCCTGCGGACATTCGCTTTGCTCAGCCCCCGCTCTGCGGGGGCTTTTTATTGCCGCGGCGCATAGCGGGAAATCGTCCGCGCCATCGCCGGACCGGTCAGCAAAATGGTAAACAGCCGCAGCGTCTGCAGCGCCATGATGAACGACATATCCGCCCGGGTACCGGCGGCGATAATCGCCACGGTGTCCAGCCCGCCGGGGCTGGTGGCCAGATAGGCGGTCATAAAGTCCATCGGCAAAATATGAGTCAGGGCAAGGGCCATCAGGGCGCACATCAGGATCAGCCCGAGGATGGAGGCGATAATCTGCGGCAGCGTCTTCAGGGCCAACAGAAACACCGCTTTGTTAAACTGCAGGCCCACCGTCCAGCCCAGCACCGCGTAGGCCATCGCCAGCAACCACTCCGGCAGCTCCAGCATCACCCAGCCGCCGCCCTGGACCAGCGCGCCGAACAGCATCGGCAGCAGCATGGCGCCGGAAGGGATACGCAGCCGGACGCCCAGCCAACAGGCCGCCGCCGTCAGCAACAGCGTGATAGGAAAATTGAGGGTCAACGGCGCAAACCAGACGATGGCCTGGCTCATTGCCTGCGCCTCGTTGCCCAGGGCATAGCGCACCACCAGCGCCGCCGCGCCGACGACAAACAGCACCCGTAGATACTGCATCAGCGCCACCAGCCGCACATCTGCCCCGTACTCCTGAGCCATCACTACCATTGCCGACGCCCCGCCGGGAGAGCTTCCCCAGGCGCCGGTGGCGCCCGGCAGCGCGCTATAGCGAACCAACAGCCAGCCGGTGAGACCGCTGATCGCCAGGGTGGTCAACAGGATCGCCAGCACCAGCGCCCAGTTAGCGAACAGTACGCCAAAAACAGAGGGATTAATCGCCCTGGCGATCATGCAGCCAACAATGGCCTGCGCCGCCAGATAACAGGGGCGAGGTATGCTCAGCTTCACCCCGCGCAGGCTCAAAATGAGACCGGCGATCAGCGGCCCCAGCAGCAGCGCTGCCGGCAAATGAAGGCGTAACAGCAGCGAGGAAAAGAGAACGGAGAGCAGCAGCAATATCAGCCACTGCCCGATCGCGCGACGCGACGCCAAGATGCACCACCCCGGAAAAAGAATTAAAAAACCAGTATATACAGGTTTGGCCCGCTTTGCAGGCCGAATGCCGGCGACATAGGTCGCCGGCCTGGCGGGATTATTCGTCGCCCTTTTTCTGACTCAGACCATATTCACGCAGCTTATTAGCGATGGCGGTATGCGACACCCCCAGCCGCTTCGCCAGCTTACGGGTGCTGGGGTAGCTGCGATAGAGCTGGGTCAGCACCGAGCGCTCAAAACGGCGGGTAATGTCGTCCAGCGACCCTTCCATGGCCTCCTCGCCCACCGGCAGCGAGGCGACGTCGTGGTCCGGCAGCAGAATGTCCTGCGGACGCAGTTCGAATCCTTCCAGCTGGGTTAGCGCGCGATAGACAGCATTCTTCAGCTGACGAACGTTGCCGGGCCAGCTGTAGCGGGTAAGCACCGTACTCAGGTCGGCGGAGAGCTTCGGCCGCGGGATCCCCTGCTCATCAGCAAAGCGGGCAACAAACAGCTCCGTCAGCGGCATAATGTCCTGCGGGCAGTCGCGCAGCGGCGGCAGATACAGGGTCAGGACGTTGAGGCGATAGTAGAGATCTTCGCGGAACAGCCCTTTCTGCACCAGCTCGACCAGGTTTTTCTGCGTCGCGCAGATCACCCGCACATCGACGTGTACTTCATGATCCTCGCCGACGCGGCGGAAGGTGCCGTCGTTGAGAAAGCGCAGCAGCTTGGTCTGCATTCGCGGCGACATCTCGCCAATTTCATCCAGCAGTACCGAACCGCCGTTGGCCTGCTCGAAGAAGCCTTTTTTGCCCTGCAGGGCGTCGCCGAACAGTTCGCTCTCGACCGCGTCCTCGGGAATGGAGCCACAGTTAAGCGCCAGATAGGGTTTGCCCGCCCGCGGGCTGGCCAGATGGCAGGCATGCGCCAGCAGATCTTTGCCGGTGCCCGTATCGCCGACAATCAACAGCGGCGCGCTGAGCATCGCCAGCTTGCGCGCTTGCTCCACCACGTGGCGCATTTTCGGCCCCACCGCGAGGATCTGACTGAAGGCGCTGGTGTCCTGGCTGGTCATGGTCTGCAGCTGCCGTCCCATGCGCACGGTTGAGCGCAGCATCGCCACGGCGCCGGTCAGCACTCGCTCGTTATGCTCCCCTTCCAGATAGACCGGGGTCACTTCCAGCAGGTAGTTCTGCCCGTTCACCACCACATGCTCCGCATGCGTCTCCTGCGGGCTACTTTCCAGCCAGCGCTGGACGTTGAAATCGGCGATCAGCTGGGCCACCGGATGGTTGCGCAGCTTCGCCTGGCTTTGGCCAAACAGCAGGCAGCTGGCGGGGTTGGCCAGTTCGACCCTGCCTTTGGTATCCAGCGACAGCACCGGCTCCGGCATCGCCACCAGCAGCGCGCTGAGCGCAAGATGTTCACGCTCAGATGGCATCCACGGCACGGTGCGCACGTCTGTCACGCCGGCGATACGGCGGATCTCCGCCATCAGGCTGCTGAAGGTGGCAAACTCCAGTTCGGCAAAATTGAGGTAGATACGGCCAATAGGGTCAATATCGATACCACGCAGATCAATGCCGCGCAGCACCAGCAAATCGAGCAATTCACGAGTCAGACCGAGGCGGTCTTCACAAAAGACTTCAAGACGCATGGGAGTGTTCACCCTAAAAGTGCCAATGACCGGAGAATAATAGGCCAGGAATGGACTTTCGGGAAGCTAACTGTCAACAATTATTGACAGCATGGCGGAAAAATGGGCGTTGCGCCGTAAAGTCAGGCGGTCAGTGGTGAAATTGACGCCAGGGCGAGCCGGGATTCTACATAACCTCAAGGCCGGGCAAGGCGAAGCCGCCGCCCGGCAATGTCTCTGAGCGGAGGTTACTTCTCCGGACTGGTTTTGCTTTTCTGCAGGGTCTCTTTCAGCTGGCCAATCAGCTCGCGACGAAAATCGCCGAGCCGCGGTTTATCATCGGCGAGCCACGGCAGTGGGCGGCACAGCTCCATCGCCTTGATCCCGAGGCGGGCGGTGAGCAGGCCGGCGCCGATGCCCTGCGCAGCGCGCGCCGACAACCGGGCCGCCAGATCCTGCGACATCCAGTCCATGCCCACCTCGCGCACCAGTTCGCTGGCGCCGGCGAAAGCGATATTCAGCAGCACCAGGCGAAACAGGCGCAGGCGGCTGTAATACCCGAGCTCAATGCCGTACAGGGTGGCAATCCGGTTGATCAACCGCAGATTGCGCCAGGCGATAAACGCCATATCCACCAGCGCCAGCGGGCTGACGGCGATCATCAGCGTCGACTCCGCCGCCGAACGGCTGATTTCCCGCCGCGCCTGAGCATCAAGCACCGGCTGCACCAGTTGGGCATAGAGGCTGACCACTTCCCGGTCGCTTTGCGTTTCGTGGATGGCGGCATACCAGCGCTGCAGCGCCGGATGCGACTGATCCAGCCCGGCCTGCTGCGCCAGCTTCTCACAAAAGGCTTTCCCTTTACCGACCGCGTGACTGTGCAGCATATCGCGGGCTTCATCGCGTTCGTGGGCGCGCTGGCGCAGTCGCCACAGGCGGCGCCACTCGGTGGCCACCGATCCGACGCCGGCGCCGACGATCAGCGCCCCGGCGACGCAGCCGCCCAGCGCAATCCAGTCCTGGGTCTGCCAGGCGTTGGCGGTCCACTGCACCCCTTGCGCCACGACGCTGACGCCGAAGATCGCCAGGCCAGCGCTGACCATCCGCCGCCACAGACTGCGTTTCGGCCGCAGCACTGACTCCACCACCGCCTCTGCCGCCCCCTCTTCCTCTTCGCCGGTCACCAGACGCGCCGGCGCGAAGTTATCGGCTTCCAGTCGGTCGAAGGCGCGAGCGCTTTTCAGCGGCGGCTTTTTTTCCGCCTGCAGCGGGCCATCAAAATCAATCCGCGGTTTTAACGGTTCGCTCATCGCAGTTTATCTCCAATCAAAAATTCCAGCGCCGCGTCGAGGCGAATGTGCGGCAAGGGCCGATCGACATCCATGACCTGCGGACGAAAGTTTTCAAACTGAAAGCCCTGCTGCTGCCAGAAAGCCTGGCCCGGCAGGCGCGCCGGCACCTCGCCGGGATAGATGGTCAACGGCTGGCCGTCGCTCAGCCGATTGCCGCGCAGGGCGGGAATTTTCTCGCCGTTCAGCTCAATCAGCCCGCTCTGGGTCGCCTGAATGGACGCCAGCCCCAGGCAATCCATACTGATCCCCTCGAAGGCGGCATTCTGCCATGCATCCTGGATCAACTGCTGCAGGAGCGACACCATATTGCTGTGCTGATCCACCGTGACGTGGTCGGCTTTGGTGGCGGCGAACAGCAGCTTGTCGATGACCGGCGAAAACAGCCGGCGAAATAAGGTGCGCTGCCCGTAATGGAAACTTTGCATCAGCTGGGTCAGCGCCAGGCGCATATCGTTAAACGCCTGCGGCCCGCTGTTGAGCGGCTGCAGGCAGTCCACCAGCACAATCTGCCGGTCGAAGCGCAGGAAGTGCTCTTTGTAGAACCCCTTCACTACCTTTTCGCAGTAGTACTTATAGCGTTCGCGCAGCATGCCGGCGTTGCTGTGTTTATCAGCTTGCGCCAGCTTGGCTTCGCCGACGGCGTCGACGTCTGGCCATGGGAAGAACTGTAGCGCCGGCGCGCCGGCCATTTCGCCGGGCAGGACAAAGCGCCCGGGCTGGATAAAGTACAGCCCTTCACGCTTACAGGCGTGCAGATAGTCCGTCCAGGCGGCGGCGATGTCGGCCAGACGGGCCTCGTCGGCAGAAGCCAGCGGATCCAGCCCGGCGCAGAGCTGCCGCCAGCGGGCCGACCACTCTGCACGCTGTCCCTGCAGGAGTCCGGTCATCTGCCGCGACCAGCTCAGATAATCCTGCGCCAGCATCGGCAAATCGAGCAGCCACTCCCCCGGATAGTCGACAATCTCCAGATACAGCGTGGAGGTGTCTTTAAAGTGGCGCAGCAGGGAGTCATTGGAACGGTAGCGCAGCGCGAGACGGATCTCGCTCACGCCGCGCGTCGGGGTTGGCCACATGGGCGGCTGGCCGTACAGCTGGGCCAGCCCTTCATCGTAGGTGAATCGCGGAATGCCGAAGTCCCGCTGCGGCACGCGCTTGACCCCAAGCAGTCGCTCTTCGCGCGCGGCGCTCAGCAGCGGCAGGCGGGCGCCGGTGTGAATATTTAGCAGTTGGTTGACCAGCGCGGTGATAAACGCCGTTTTGCCGCTGCGGCTCAGTCCGGTCACCGCCAGGCGTAAATGCCGGTCAACCCCGCGGTTGACCAGCGCATTCAGTTCAGTTTTCAGTCGCTTCATCGCCAGTCCGTTATGCCCTGAAGGTGTGTCTCGTCATCATAAGCTATCCGCCGGGAATAAGCAGGACAACGTTAATCCTTTTGCGCCTTCCCCACGGCGGCGTTATTTCATCCCGCGCGTGACGCGGTTGGCCAGCCGGCTGAGCAGCGGCTCCAGCGCCACCGCCAGCAGCATTTTCAGCGGCCGCCGCGCGACCGATTTGACCGCCCAGCCGGCAACGCCCGCCGGGCCATAACGCAGCGCGGTCAGCAGCGCCAGCTTACCGACGATTTTCAGACCGGGCTTCACCTGCTGCCCGGCGCGTTGCCATTTGCTATTCATGCGTTGCCTCACTCGTTAACAACAGGGTTTACAGCTGACGAAAGCGGCTGCGCAGCGTAAAGGTGTCGGAGGTGACGTACCGTTCCATCTCACGCAGACGCTGTTCGCCGGAGGCCAGTTCGGCATCCACGGCGGCCAACAGATCGCCATTGCTCGGCGCTTTATGGCCGTACAGCTCACTGTCCGGCATCGGGTCCAGGGCGAAGGTCAGAATGATGTAGGCCACCAGGACGAAGAAAAAGAGGCCAAAAATCATCGCCAGCACGGTAATCAGGCGCACCAGCTTCACCGGGACGTCAAGATGCTGAGCAATGCCCGCGCAGACGCCCTTGACCATCCCGCGCTGCGGAATACGCCACAGTTTTTTATTCAGATCCAGTCCAGCCATTATTTGTCTCTCCAGTTCGGATGTTCGGCATCCAGGATCGCTTCCAGCGCCTGAATGCGCTCGCGCATCCGCTTCGCGTCATCGGTCAACTGCAGCAGCCGTTGCTGCTCATTTTGCGTCAGACTGCCGTTGGCGCCGCGATTATTGTAGTGCAGCCATAGCCAGACCGGCAGAACAAACAGCACAAACAGCGTCAGCGGAATGGCGAGAAAAAGCATGCTCATGTGTACTCCTTACAGGGGGTGAGCCGCGGCGCAACGCCGCGCCGCGCAATCGTACTTACTGGTTGGACTGATTCATTTTGGCTTTCAACGCCGCCAGCTGCTCGCTGATTTCATCGTCCGCTTTCAGTTCGGCAAACTGCTGATCCAGCGTCTGCTGCTTGCCAAAGCGGTGGCTCTCCGCTTCCGCTTCCATCTGATCGATGCGACGCTCAAAGGATTCAAAGCGCGCCATCGCCTCATCCAGTTTACCGCTGTCCAGCTGGCGACGCACATCGCGCGACGAACTCGCCGCCTGATGACGCAGCGCCAGCGCCTGCTGACGAGCGCGGGTTTCGCTGAGTTTGTTCTCCAGCTCGCCAATCTCTTTCTTCATCCGCGCCAGCGTTTCATCCACCAGCTGCACTTCGTGGTCCAGCTGAGCAATAAGGTCGGTCAGCTTCTGTTTTTCGATCAGCGCCGCCCGGGCAAGATCCTCTTTCTCTTTGCGCAGGGCCAGCTCGGCCTTTTCCTGCCATTCCGCCTGCTGGGCGACCGCCTGCTCAATACGACGGGTCAGCTGTTTCTTTTCGGCCAGCGCGCGGGCCGACGTGGAACGTACCTCAACCAGCGTGTCTTCCATCTCCTGGATCATCAGACGCACCAGCTTTTGCGGGTCCTCAGCTTTCTCCAGCAGGGAGTTGATGTTGGCGTTCACGATGTCGGCAAAACGAGAAAAAATACCCATAATTTCAGTCCTCATAGTTCTGGTTGCAGGCATTCACCTGTGGGTTAGCTAATACAAATGGCGTGCCAACTTTTTATCTTATTGATTTTAAACAGAGTGGTTGCGAATTGCGCAGGGCATTGCTACATTCACCTGGTTAATCCCACTATTTAATGGCGAAATTCATCATGGCGCAGTACAAGGATAATCTGCTGGGCGAGGCCAACAGCTTTCTCGAGGTGCTGGAACAGGTTTCCCGACTGGCTCCGCTGGATAAGCCGGTGCTGGTCATCGGCGAGCGCGGTACCGGGAAAGAGCTTATCGCCAACCGTCTGCACTACCTCTCCGCCCGCTGGCAGGGGCCGTTTATCTCGCTGAACTGCGCGGCGCTGAACGACAATCTGCTCGATTCGGAACTATTCGGCCACGAAGCCGGGGCCTTCACCGGCGCCAGCAAGCGCCATCCCGGGCGCTTCGAGCGCGCCGACGGCGGGACGCTGTTTCTCGATGAGCTGGCGACAGCCCCAATGCTGGTGCAGGAGAAGCTGTTAAGAGTGATTGAATATGGCGAGCTGGAGCGCGTGGGCGGCAGCCAGCCGCTGCAGGTTAACGTCCGGCTGGTGTGCGCCACCAACGCTGACCTGCCGCGCATGGTGGAGGAAGGCCACTTTCGCGCCGACCTGCTCGACCGTCTGGCCTTCGACGTGGTGCAGCTCCCGCCGCTGCGCGAACGGCAGAGCGATATCATGCTGCTCGCCAACCAGTTTGCCATTCAGATGTGCCGTGAGCTCGGCCTGCCGCTGTTTCCCGGATTCAGCGAACGTGCCACCGCCACGCTGCTCGGCTACCGCTGGCCGGGGAATATTCGTGAACTGAAGAACGTCGTCGAGCGCTCGGTCTATCGCCACGGAGACAGCGAGCACGAGCTGGACGCCATTATCCTCAACCCTTTCCGTCAGACCGCCGCCTCCGAGCCGGAGACCGCGTCCGGGGACGAGCTGCCCGCCCTGCCGCTGGATCTGCGCGATTTTCAGCTACAGCAGGAAAAACGCCTGCTGCAGCGGAGTCTGCAGCAGGCGAAGTATCATCAGAAGCAGGCGGCGGAGCTGCTGGGGTTAACCTATCACCAGCTCCGCGCGCTGCTGAAAAAGCATCAGCTGTGAGAAGTGCGCGGCAGCAGCAGCGCGCTCACCGCCATCGCCCCCAGGCATAAGGCGGCGTTGAACCACAGGGCATACTGGGCGGCATGGGCCATGCCCAGCGGCAAAAACAGCGCGAAAAGTGACGCCGTCACGGCAATGCCCATCGCCCCGCCCAGCGAGCTGCCCATCTTGTAGATCCCCGAGGCGACGCCAATTTTGTTCTCCGGCGCGTTGGCCACCGCCGTATCCGTTGACGGCGTGGCGTAGCAGCCCAGGCCGAGGCCGAACAGCACGTTGCTGGCGAATACCACGCCGATATACAGCGCCTTATCGAGGAAGGTGCAGGATATCAGGCCGATGGCGATGGCGGTCAGCACCGGGCCGGCCATCATCGGCAGCCGGGCGCCATAGTGCTGCAGCAGCTTCTCGCCGACCCGGATCATCGCCAGGACGGTGACCAGATAGCCGAGTGTCATCATTCCGCTCTCCAGCGGCGTCAGGTGGTGCCCTTGCTGTAGCCAGATGCTGGCGATCATCATGGTGCCAATCGCCCCGTTGAGCAGAAAGTTCGATAGTACCGCCGCACCGTAGGCCCGGTTGCGAAACAGCGCAAAATCGATCAGCGCCGCCTCGCCTTTGCGCAGCCCGCTGCGAATAAACACCGCGCCAGCGATCAGCGCCCCCGCCAGCATGCTCAACGACAGCGGACTGGCCCAACCCCAGCCGTGGCCTTTGCTGATAAACAGGTTCACCAGCACCAGCCCGACGATCAGGCTCAGCAGGCCACCAACGTCCAGCTTATGCTGGCTGGCGCTGGCGCTGCGGCTCTCCGGCGTGCCGCGCAGCAAAAACAGCGCCAGCAGAGCGACGGCAATGGAGAAGACGAAGATCCAGCGCCAGCCCAGGCCGGTGGCGATAGCTCCGCCAACGAAAGAGCACAGGCCGCTGCCGCCCCACGAGCCGATGACCCAGAAGCTGACCGCCCGCTGACGCGCGCGTCCCTGGTACCAGGTCTTAATCAGCGCCAGCGTCGCCGGCATAATGCACGCCGCCGACAGTCCCTGCAGCACCCGGCCGGCGAGGAACAGCCCCGGCCCCTGGGCCAGTACCAGCATGGCGCTGCCGATGATGCTCAGCCCCAGTCCGAGGGTGGTCATCCGCATGCGGCCAAACTTGTCCGCCAGACCGCCGCTGGCCACCACGAAACAGCCGCTGAACAGCGCGCTGAGGCTGACGGCCAGGGTTAGGGTCTCAAGGGAAATATCAAGACTGCTTTTCATCGCCGGCACGACGTTAATCACCGACTGGGCAAACAGCCAGAAGGTTAAAACGCTCAGCACAATCCCTACCAGCAGACGATCGCTGCCGACAAAGGGGGTGTCGCTTACGGTGACAGTGCTCATTGCATGGCCTTCCCGTTTCCGGTGATTAACGCAGATAGTGTTCCGTCAGGCCGCACCACAGCGCCGCGCCGGTCAGCAACAGCGCGTCGTTGAAGTCATAGCCCGGGTTATGCACCATGCAGCGATCCGGCTCGTCGCCAGCGCCGATAGTGAAATAACTGCCGTGGGGGTGCTGCTCCAGCATGAAAGCGAAATCTTCACTGCCCATAAACGGCTTCACCTCACCCACCTGCTCTGCGCCAAACAGCGCTGTCGCCACCTCCCGCACCATAGCGTTTGCCGCCGGATCGTTACGCAATACCGGGCTGCCGTTGACGTGGGTCAGCGTGGCCGTGGCGTTGAAGCTCTCCGCCTGGGCCACGGCAATGTCATGGATCCGCTGCAGCACGGTTTCACGTACCTGCTCATTGAGGGTGCGCACCGTGAGCTTCATCAGCACGTGATCGTTAATGATATTGGGCGCATGTCCGGCCTGGATGCTGCCGACGGTCACCACCGCTGGCTCAAACGGGGTGATATTGCGCGAGACGATGGACTGCAGCGCGAGGGTAATATGGCAGGCCACCAGCGTGGCATCCACCGTATGCTCCGGCACCGCGCCGTGGCCGCCAACGCCCTTCACTTCAATATGCAGCGTATCGGAGGAGGCCATCATCGCCCCGTCGCGCAGGCCGATTTTACCCAGCGGCTGACCCGGCATATTGTGCAGGCCGAAGATGGCGTCGCAGGGAAACTGGTCAAACAGACCGTCCTCGACCATTACCCGCCCACCGTACAGTAACTCTTCCGCAGGCTGGAAAATCAGCTGCAGCGTCCCGTTAAACTGGCGTGTGCGCGCCAGATATTCAGCCGCGTAGAGCAGCGTAGTGGTGTGCCCGTCATGGCCGCAGCCGTGAAAGCGCCCTTCGACCTGGCTTGCCCACGGCTTCCCGCTCCGCTCCTGCATCGGCAGCGCATCCATATCGGCCCGCAGGCCGAGGCGTTTTTTTCCGTGGCCGACGCGCAGCGTGCCCACCACTCCGGTGCCCGCCAGGCCGCGGTGAACCTCGTATCCCCACTCGCCAAGCAGTCGGGCGACCTCGCTGCTGGTCTGATGCTCTTCAAAGCCGATCTCCGGCTGCTGGTGGAACCGGCGACGTAAGGCAATAAATTGCGCCTCGTTGACCTGCAAGGCTTCAAGCAACGGATGTGTCATTTTTTTTATTCCTGTGTTGTGTTTGCACGACACTTTCGAGTTTATGCGGGTGAAACAGCTTTCAGGCGCGGTTTTTTGTTTTATATTGACGAGAAATCAATGAGTGTTTTTCATACATATCGGTTATGACAAAAAACAACCGGTTGCTTTTTGTCGACAGAGGAGAGCCATGTGGAGCAGCATTCAGGCGACTTTAGCGTCACCGTGCGCGATGTGCGTCAGCTGAGCCAGCCGGAAAGCGATCTGCTGACGCTGCTGTGGGTGCTGGAAGGGAGCGTAAATCTAACGGAGGCGGAAGGTGCGCCGCAGCAGCTTGCCGTCGACGAGCTGGCGATCGTTAACCGCAACCGTCGCTGGAGCCTGCGCAGCGCCGGGGGCAATGCGGTGATGATCCTGACCCTCGCCGCCAGCTGGCTGGCCCGCCTCGACACCACTTTTTTTGCCGTCGACTACCAGATATCGCCGCGCACCCGGGATGCCGATGACGGCCTGCGCCGCCTGATGCGCCAGCTGCTGGTGAGCGGTCTGGTCAATCATCCCGGCCATTACCGGCTGGAGGCCAACCGCTGGTTGAGCGAGATAGCGCTGCTGCTGGCCACGCGCTTCAGCCAGCCCATCGTCTCCACGCCGCGGCGCGATTCAGAAAAATGGAGCCGGAGGATAGCCAGCGTGGTGGCGCGGATCGACGCCAACTATCAGCGCCGTCTCTCTTTACAGGAGGTGGCGGCCGCAGAGTTTGTCTCCGAGGCCTGGCTGTCACGCCTGTTTCACAAGGAGGTTGGCGTCAGTTTTGTTCAGTACCTCACCGCGCTGCGCCTGCGCCACGCCGCCGACCAGCTGTTAACCACCCGCAAACCCGTTCAGCAAATTGCCCGCGAACAGGGGTTCGCCAGCACGCGAATGATGAGCGATCTGTTTAAGCGCCACCATGGCGTGACGCCGCGCCAGTATCGCGAGCAGTCCCCCCGGGAGCCTGGCCGACCGCGCCCGCCGCAGGGAGATCGCTGGCAGCCGGTGGCCGTGGACCGGCTCTACGCCCGCCTTAATGAGCCGGAACCACCCGACAGGGAGAGCCAGCCGCTGCTGATCAATCCGCCGCAAACCCGGGAGATCAACCTGCACCAGCGACCGGCGCGCGCCGCAGTGCTGCGCCATACCCGGATGGTGGTGACCGTGCGCGAGCTGGACGATCTGCTGCGGGAGGACGTGCGCCGCGAGCTGGAGCAGTTGCACCGCGTCCTGCCTGTGTATGCCATCGATATCAACGACGCCTTTCTCAGCAGCCGCCTGTTCGGCACCGGCTGGGACGATCCGCAGATGGCTGGCTACGCCTGCTGGTACAACCTGCAGCAGATCTTCAGCTGGCTGGCGGTGATGGGCTGGCAGGTGATCCTGCATACCGGGGTCACCACTCGCAGCGACCTGCTGCAGCGCTTCCTGCAACTCGCTGCCAACCATTTTCCGCCGGCGACGCTCAGCAGCTGGCGCTTTGTCTGGCACTGGTCGCCGCAGGCGAGCGAAGCGGCTCGCCAGGCCGCCTGGCGGCAGCAGCGCGAGGTTCTTCACCGTCTTCTGCCGCAGCCGCAGCTGGGGATCTGGCACCGCTTTGCCGCCAGCGCACCCGGGGACGATCCCCTGTTCCACTCGCCGCTGCTGGCGGAAGCCGATTTTCTCGCCTGCCAGGCGGATGCCAACGAACAGCTCGATCTGGCACAGGCGGACAGCAGCAGTCTGGCCTCCAGCGAGCACTATCCGGCGCATAAGCTGCGGCAGATCCACAGCGCCCTGCGTCAACGTCAGCTCAACCTGCCGCTATGGCTGCTCTCGTGGAATACGCTGACCGGCGATACGCGGGATACTAACGGGCGCTTTTTTCGCGGCGCGCTGTTGATGGATAATCTGCTGGGGGTCGCTGACCAGGTCTGGCTGGCGGGCTTCTGGTTAAATTCCGGCCTTCAGGGCGAAGCCCGCGCCAACGGCAAGCTGGATACCTCCAGCCTGGCGCTGCACTACCTGCACGGGCTGCCGCGCCCGGTTTACTGGGTGCTGTGGCTCTGGCGACGGCTGCGCGGCGAGATCCTGTTCCACGACAAAAACCTGCTGCTGCTCCATCATCAGGGGCACTACCAGCTGCTGCTGCGCAATACGGTGGTCTACAACCCCTGGCTCTCCAGCGAAGCGGCTTTTATTCAACGCTTCAGCCAGCCGTACAGTGTGCGGCTGCAGGGGCTCAAGGGCCGCTGGCGCGTCAAACAGCACCTGTTCGATCAGCACCACGGCGCGCTGTTCCCGCTGATGGACGCCTTTCGCAGCCGCAGCGGCCCCGACGCCGAAGATTATCAGTGGCTGATGCATCAGGCTCGTCCGGCGCTCAGCGTGGAGGAGGCCCGGCTCGATGGCCACTGGCTGCGGGTCGACTCGCTGGAGAGCAACGCCCTGGCGCTGTACGAATTTACCCCTCAGCTCTCCCCCGGCGAGGATCCTGACGCCTGAAGCAAACCGTGAATTTTGCGCTGGCTCTCCGTCGTCGCCGGGTTGAAAACGAGCAGCGACAGATCGGGGCGGCCTTCCACGGCAAAAGAGGTGAACTCCAGATCGAGCGGGCCCATCTGCGGGTGGTTAATGCGCTTATAGCCTTCGCCGTGGCCGGCGACGTCATGGCTTTGCCAGAAACGGGCGAACTCGACGCTTTGCTGGCTGAGCTCCGCGATCAGCTGGTCAGTTTCTTTTGTGACGCCCATCCGCGTGACGTCGGCGCGGAAGGCGTTAACGATAAGCTGCCCAACCGTCTGCCAGTCCTCCAGGGTGCAGCGGGCCTCAGGCCGGGTAAACAGGCGGCGCAGCACGTTGCGCTCCGCCAGCGGCAGCTGGCCGTAGTCGGTCAGCACCCTGGCCGCCGCCGCGTTCCAGGCGATCACGTCCCAGCTGGCGGTACGGATAATCGCCGGAATGGTGAAGGCGTCCAGCACCCGCTGCAGCCGCGGCGTCATATCATCCGTGACCGTCAAACGGGTCTGCGGCGGATGGCCAAAGGCGAGAATAAACAGATGTTCGCGCTCCGGGGTGGTCAGCCGCAGACCGCGGGCGATCCGCTCCAGCACCTCGCGGGAAGGCGCCCCGCCGCGGCCCTGTTCAAGCCATGTATACCAGGTCGGGCTGATGCTGGCCAGCTGGGCGACCTCTTCACGACGCAGGCCCGGCGTGCGCCGGCGTCCCGCCGGGAAGCCAAACGTCGCCGGGTCGAGACGCTGACGCCTGGCGCGGAGAAAATCACCTAAAGCATGATTGTCAGAAGTGTTCATCATCTGCCTGTGAGTCTGCCTGTTAGAATTTATACCCCGATAATGTCTCTACTTTTATAGTATGACATCGTGGGTAGGATACGCCTGAAAACCCGTTCAGGAGGTTCATGATGCGTATATTTCTTACCGGTGCGAGCGGATTTATCGGCTCGCGTATTCTTCCGTCGCTGCAGGCGTCGGGTCATCAGGTTATCGGCCTCGCTCGCAGCGACGCTACGGCGCAGGCCCTGGAAGCGGCAGGCGTCGAGGTGCATCGCGGCACGCTGGATGCCCCCGATTCGCTGCTGACGGGCGTCGAGCGCGCCGACGCGGTGATCCATACCGCTTTCGACCACGACTTCAGCCGCTTTGCCGCCAACTGCGAGAAAGACCGCCAGGCGATCCTGACCATGGGCCAGGCGCTGCGCGGCAGCGCGCGGCCGCTGGTCATCACCTCCGGCACGCTGATGGGCGACGACGGGAGCGGCGCCCCGGCCCGCGAGTCGTGCTTTAACGCAGCGCACCCCAGCCCGCGCACCGCTTCAGAGCTCGCCGGCCAGCAGCTGCTGGAGGCGGGAGTGGACGTCCGGGTGGTTCGCCTGCCGCAGGTGCATGACACCGTGCGCCAGGGGCTGCTGACCTGCTATATCGAGCGCGCGGTCGCCAGCGGCGCGGTGGCCTTGCGCGGCGAGGGGAACAACCGCTGGTCCGCCGCCCATGTCGATGACGTCGCGCGCCTGTACGTCAGCGCCCTGCTGCAGGGCGCTGCGGGCGAACGCTACCATGCGGTGGCTGAAGAGGGGATCGCGTTACGAGAGATCGCCGCAGTCATCGCCCGGGGTTTAAATCTGCCGCTGACCCAGTTGGATGAGACGCAGGCCGACGCCTGGTTCGGCTGGTTTGCCCCCTTTACCGCCCTTGAGCTGCGCGCCAGCTCGGCATGGACCCGCGAGCGATTGCAGTGGCAGCCGGTCGGCCCCGGGCTGCTGGAGGATTTACGGAATATGGATTACCAAAAAGTGACGTTGTCACAATAATCGAAGACGTTCCGCCCCTTTATTACACCCGACGGGTAGGGTTAGCCGCCCGTCGGACCATCTGCTTTCTCCCCGCTATACTGAATTTATCCTCGGCGTTAGCGTCGCTTCCACCGTCCGGTCAACCGCGGCCAAACAGAGCTGACTGGCGATATCGGCGATAAAAAGTTACCATGTTTCATTATACAGACTCTGTTCCGCGACTATTTTAATCAATTGACTGAATACTATACGCCCCCGGTAACCGCATTATCCCTCAGGCTTGTTGAAGGCGGTGGTGAATGTCTATGAATCTTAATAAGATAGAGTTCAACTCTATAATCAAACAGAAAATATGCGCCTGAAATTGTCATCTCTCCTGGCAGCGGTTTCCCTGCTGTGTGGGCAGGCTTTTGCCGCCCCTGCGCTTCCCGACCGCGCCGATATTCGCGACAGCGGTTTCGTCTATTGCGTCAGCGGCCAGGTGAATACCTTTAATCCGCAGAAAGTGAGCAGCGGACTGATCGTCGATACGCTGGCTGCGCAGATCTACGATCGCCTGCTTGACGTCGACCCTTATACCTATCGGCTGGTCCCCGAGCTGGCGGAGAGCTGGGAAGTCCTTGATAACGGCGCCACCTACCGTTTTCACCTGCGTCGCCACGTCCCGTTTCAACGCACGGCATGGTTCTCCCCGACGCGGGATTTCAACGCCGATGACGTGATCTTTACCTTTGGCCGCATCTTTAACCGCGATCACCCTTGGCACAGCGTCAACGGCAGCAGCTTCCCCTACTTCGACAGCCTGCAGTTTGCCGACAGCGTGGAAAGCGTCCGCAAGCTCGATAATCAGACCGTGGAATTTCGCCTCAAGCGGCCGGATGCCTCATTCCTCTGGCATCTTGCCACCCACTATGCGTCGATTACCTCTGCCGAATATGCCGCCCGCTTAACGCAGGACGATCGTCAGGAACAGCTCGATCGCCAGCCGGTGGGCACCGGCCCGTTCCAGTTGTCCGAGTACCGCTCCGGACAGTATGTACGCCTTCAGCGCCACCCCGGCTACTGGCGCGGCAAACCGTTGATGCCGCAGGTGGTGGTCGACCTCGGCTCCGGCGGTACCGGCCGCCTGTCAAAACTGCTGACCGGCGAATGCGACGTGCTGGCCTGGCCGGCCGCCAGCCAGTTGACGATCCTGCGTGACGACCCGCGCCTGCGCCTGACGCTGCGTCCGGGGATGAACATTGCCTGGCTGGCCTTCAACACCGCCAAGCCGCCGCTGGACAACCCGGAGGTGCGCCACGCGCTGGCGCTGGCTATCAACAACCAGCGCCTGATGCAGTCCATCTACTACGGCACCGCGGAGACGGCGGCGTCGATGCTGCCGCGCGCCTCCTGGGCCTATGATAACGACGCTAAGATTACCGAATATAATCCCCAGGAGGCCCGTGCTCGTCTGAAGGCGCTGGGGCTGGAAAATCTCACCCTCAAGCTGTGGGTTCCCACCAGCTCGCAGGCGTGGAACCCCAGCCCGTTGAAAACAGCCGAGCTGATCCAGGCAGATATGGCGCAGATTGGCGTCAAAGTAATCATCATGCCGGTGGAGGGGCGCTTCCAGGAGGCGCGGCTGATGGACATGAACCATGACCTGACGCTCTCCGGCTGGGCGACGGACAGTAACGATCCGGACAGCTTCTTCCGGCCGCTGCTGAGCTGCGCGGCGATCGCCTCGCAAACCAACTTTGCCCACTGGTGTAACCGGGAATTTGATGACGTGCTGCAAAAAGCGCTGCTCTCGCAACAGCTCTCCTCGCGGATGGACGCTTACAAAGAGGCCCAGCGCATCCTCGCCCGTGAACTGCCGGTCCTGCCGCTGGCCTCGTCGCTGCGGTTGCAGGCCTATCGCTATGATATGAAAGGTCTGGTGCTTAGCCCCTTCGGTAACGCTTCCTTCGCTGGCGTATCGCGGGAGAAAACCGAAGAGGTGAAAAAACCATGATTATTTTTACCCTGCGCCGTCTGCTGCTGCTGTTGGTCACCCTCTTTTTTCTGACCTTTGTCGGCTTCAGCCTGAGCTACTTCACTCCACATGCCCCGCTGCAGGGCGCGACCCTGTGGAATGCGTGGCTGTTCTGGTTTGAAGGGGTACTACACTGGGATTTTGGCGTCTCCAGCATCAACGGCCAGCTGATTTCCGAGCAGTTGCGCGAAGTGTTCCCGGCGACCATGGAGCTGTGCATCCTCGCCTTCGGCTTTGCCCTGCTGATTGGCATTCCGGTGGGGATGATTGCCGGCGTGATGCGCAACAAATGGCCCGATACACTGATCAGCGCCGTTGCGCTGGTCGGTTTTTCGATCCCGGTCTTCTGGCTCGCGCTGCTCCTGACCCTCTTCTTCTCCCTGACCCTCGGCTGGCTTCCGGTCTCCGGCCGCTTCGACCTGCTGTATGAGGTGAAAAACGTCACCGGTTTCGCGCTGATCGACGCCTGGCTTTCGGACTCGCCGTGGCGCCATGAGATGATCGTCAGCGCCGCCCGGCATATGGTACTGCCGGTGCTGACCCTGGCGGTAGCCCCTACTACCGAAGTGATCCGCCTGATGCGCATTAGCACCAGCGAGGTCTATGACACCAACTACGTCAAGGCGGCCGCCACCCGCGGCGTGTCGCGACGCAAAATTCTACTGCGCCACGTGCTGCACAACGCCCTGCCGCCGGTGATCCCGCGCCTCGGCCTGCAGTTTTCCACCATGCTCACCCTGGCGATGATCACCGAGATGGTGTTCAGCTGGCCCGGACTGGGCCGCTGGCTGATCAACGCCATTCGTCAGCAGGACTACGCGGCGATCTCCGCCGGAGTAATGGTGATTGGCGCGCTGGTGATTATTGTCAACGTGATTTCCGATATTCTCGGTGCCATGGCTAACCCACTGAAACATAAGGAATGGTATGCCCTACGATAGCACCTACAAAATAATTTTTTTGTCAATTAAAAACAATGAGTTAAATTTTCAAATTGTGCAATTTTCCTGATTTTAATACACAATTTTGTACACATTGTTTTTGACGTCATCTCCGACAGTCATCAATTGGATGGTTGTCGGAGTTCCCTTCCTACGTTTCCTCCATACCTTCTATACTTTCGGTCTGAAGACTGGAGGCAACCATGTGCGGACGCTTTGCTCAATCACAAACCCGTGAAGAATATCTGGCATACCTGGCGGATGAAGCCGAGCGCGACATCGCATACGACCCTGAGCCGATTGGACGTTACAACGTGGCACCGGGGACTAAAGTTTTGCTCCTGAGCGAACGCGACGAACAGCTGCACCTCGATCCGGTTCACTGGGGTTACGCACCAGGGTGGTGGGATAAACCGCCATTGATTAATGCCAGGGTTGAGACCGCGGCCAGCAGCAGAATGTTTAAACCCCTGTGGCAGCACGGGCGAGCGTTCTGCTTTGCCGATGGATGGTTTGAATGGAAGCGCGAGGGCGACAGGAAACAGCCCTATTTCATTCATCGTGCCGACGGACAGCCAATCTTCATGGCGGCGATCGGCAGTGTCCCATTCGAGCGCGGAGACGAAGCCGAAGGGTTTTTGATAGTGACCGCTGCGGCCGATCAGGGGCTGGTCGACATTCACGACCGCCGGCCACTTGTTTTGCCACCGGAGGCAGCGCGCGAATGGATGTGCCAGGATATAGGCGGTAAGGAAGCTGAAGAGATAGCAGTCGACGGGGCTGTACCCGTCGACAAGTTTATCTGGCACGCCGTGACGCGCGCCGTGGGTAATGTGAAAAATCAGGGAGCAGAGCTATTCGACCCTGTCACGTGACAACTGGTATATCTGAAAACCGGGTTGTATAACGTGGCGATAGCATTTCCCGCTTCATCTGCCAGGCGCTCTGGATTCCCTGCCCTGCAAAATACAGAGTTCCCCGTCCGTCTTTCGCATTGAGATGATCGAGAACTTCCATCAACTTCTCGCTGTTCTGCCGTGGAGCGTTGTCATCAAACAGGTTGAGCTGCGCTACGCCCTGGCTGTAGAAATCACCAAGCATCACGCCTGCTTTCTGATAGCGATGTCCGTCTCGCCAGATTGCATGGAGGCATTTCGTCGCCGCGGTGATGATGTCCCGGCTGTCCTGGGTCGGCGTTAGCAGCTTTACCGATGCACTGTTCCCGTAATACGGTTCATTCAGCGCAAAGGGGCTGGTTTTGACGAATGCTGAGATAAAGCGGCAGTACTGATGCTCACCACGGAGTTTCTCCGCTGCACGTGAGGCGTAGCTGCATATCGCCTGGCGCATCTCTTCGTAGGTGGAAATCCGCTGCCCAAAGCTGCGACTACAGACAATCTCCTGCTTTACCGGCGCGAACTCCTCAAGACCGAGACATGGCTCTCCGCGCAGCTCCCGCACAGTTCGCTCCAGAACCACATTAAAATGCTTCCGGATAAAACGGATATCGGTATCCGCCAGTTGCAGTACCGTTTTAATCCCCATGGCCTCCAGCTTTTTACTAATACGGCGCCCGACGCCCCAGACCTCATCCACCGGCAGCAAAGCCATCAACTTCCTCTGCCTTTCAAGATTAGACAGATCCACCACTCCTCCGGTCTGTCGCTGCCACTGTTTCGCCGCGTGATTGGCCAGCTTTGCCAGGGTTTTAGTCTGGGCTATGCCGACACCGACCGTGAGGTGCGTCCTGCGCAGAACCGTCTCGCGAATTTCCCTGCCAAAGTCGGTAAGGTCGCGACAATTCCGAACTCCTGTCAGGTCGCAAAATGCCTCATCAATACTGTAAATTTCGCAGCGTGGAGAGAGTTCCTCCAGCGTTGTCATCACTCGGTTGGACATATCGGCATAAAGCTCATAGTTGCTGCTAAACGCGATAATACCGTGCCGGCGAAACATGTCCTTTTGCTTGAAATAAGGCTCGCCCATTTTGACGAAGGGCTTCGCCTCTTGCGAGCGGGCGATCACACAGCCGTCGTTGTTTGACAGAACGACCACCGGACGCCCTTTCAGGTCAGGACGAAATACGGTCTCGCACGATGCATAAAATGAATTCACATCACAAAGCGCAAACATCTTAGCCAGCTGATTTAATGATGTACGTAACCACCCCGAACACGTCGAGAGTGTCCTCACTACCGACGACTATTGGCGAATATGCAGGGTTCATTGGGTTAAGCTGAACCCGCGGATGCAGTTGCAACTTCTTAACGGTGAATTCCCCATCCACAGCAGCAATAACGATATCGCCATGAACTGCTGTTCTTGAGCTATCCACGACCAGAAGATCACCTTCCCCTATGCCTGCGTCTTTCATGCTGTCGCCGGCGGCTTTGACAAAATACGTTGCACTTGGGTGGTTAACGAGCAACTCGTTCAGATCAATACGTTGCTCAACATAATCCTGTGCAGGGCTTGGAAAACCACATTGCACAAGGTCACTGTACAACGGGATCAGCATGATCTCACGTAACTCAACGGGCGTGTAAAACTGCATAATTGACTCGCTCAGATTAATACTGTTTTTATATACAGTAGTTTTAACAGGGCGACAGATCAATATAGGTTCTGGCTATCAATTTTTGTCATTGCCGTAACACATTGATGTAACGAGTAAGGTTAGTCTGAAAGTGTTTTCAGGCCTTAGCTGTTTGATGGTTTTGCGAACAATGCGAGGTTAAAATTTTTCAGCTAAGGCAATGCCTTCATAGCAAATTGCTCACCTGCGATCTCTTGCATACGGTTCGCAGGTGAGCAAACTTAACCGGCTGGAAAATATTTATAAATCGTCTTCACCCCCTCCTATTACATCGGCTACCGACCCAATGTTTTAACTGCTCAGACCAGAAATATCTGGAAGCTTTAGGCATCTTCTTGGAAGATAGATGAGCGCAAAGACGCACACAGCAATGATGTTATGTAGTATTTTCCCCTTGAGTGTGCCTGCTCAAGGGGATTTTTTATCGGCGTATTGTACTGGCAAATATTTGTAAATCGTCTTCACTCCCACGCCTGTCACATCGGCCACACGCTACTGGACGGGCGCTTAGTCCGGTATGTTTCTCGCGCTACTACTGCTTACGTTAACGTCTGGTAATGATCTAGCGGCGCGACGTAAAGCGGCGTTGAAAGCAATTATAGTGACCGGCCGGCGATGGTACTTCACACGGTTAGAATGACTCTGAAATAAAAAAACATCTTCTGGATAGCGTTCTCTTCTACGAGCAATCATCGCTATCGCTGGAGGCGTCAATTCAACACGCAGTGCTTTCAGGCGTCCCTGTTCTCGTAGCAGTATAGAATCACCATCAGTATCATCGTGGCGAAGCGCCAGCAACCTCCCGACGCTTAGCCCCGTGTGAAAGATCAGTGCCCACAAATCAGCCCAAGTATCTGAGATGTTAGCAAGTTGACTATTTATTACCAAAAATTGCGCGAACGTTAACGTTTTCTTACTACTCACAGTTAACCAATCTTTCATCTATTATTCGTGGGGTTATTATCTCAGATGTTAACTTCAGGCAACAGTAGTTAAAGTAAGGTTGCTCTCACCAAGTTTTCAAACAGGGCTATCATCCTGCCTCATATCGTTGATCACGTGCGTTGAAACTCCGAGCACTTCAACCTCATCCATGGCATCACCTTCAATCGATTCTCCCTCAACAGTGATAAATGAACGGCCCATAAGTTTTGCAAACTGAAGTTCTCCAGCAGAGCGGATAAGCAGAATACTCCCCTGCTTCACTTTCATGGACAAATCAAGAACAACATACCCACGGTCAGTTGCAATAACTCGTGAGTTTGCTGTGATGTTGCACAGAGAATTCACTGTCAAAGCAGTTTCAATGTAGTCCGTAGCCGGTGACGGGAACCCCATGATCTGCCCTCCACTAAATACTGTTTATATATACAGTAATTTCATCAGATGAATTGACCAATGCAGGTTTCATCTATCGATCTTTAGCACTGAAGTAACGCTTTGCTTTTTGTGGGGATGCCGACGGGAAGATATTTGTAAATGCTTTTGAGTCCCACACCAACCACATCAGCTATCTGTTGCCGGGTAGCGCCGTTCTCCAGCATCCGGCGGCAGCGTTAAATGGAAGAAGACTTTAAAGGTGACATGGAGAGAATTCCAGCAATTGCCTTTTCATCTATAAAAAACTACACTTCTGGTACATTTATTTACATAAATCCTTAAAAAACACATTATGACTCAACTTGATGGAATGATTACAAAAAACAGGTCCTCATCGATAGATACTTTACGCTTCATAGCTGCGGGTATCGTGTGTCTGGCTCACGCAATCCCTGTAGCGAATCTGCACTTTATAGTTCCTGAATTCACGCTTGGGAGGGTTGGAGTTGTTATATTTTTCATGATAAGTGGATATTTGATTCCAGTTTCATTGAACGCTAAAAATGGTGGGCTTCTGGGATTCTGGATATCACGTTTTTTTCGTCTTTATCCTATGTACTGGGTTTCAATCGCCCTTGCGATATTTATTTTAAATAAAAACAATCTGATTGACATTGCCTTCAACATTACAATGTTCCAGGCTCTTTTCGGCGTTAAAGACATGATCGGCGTGTACTGGACGCTAATCATCGAGATGCTTTTCTATATATACTGCTCTGTAATGTTTTTCTTTGGTTTGCTGGGTACAAGGAAGTATGTTCTTGCATCATACTTCTTAATGATACTTACCGCCTTATTATTTTCTGCTGTTAAATTCACACTCAATAAAAACCTACCTGTTGCAATTCCTCTTTTGTTCTCAGTCATGTTTATTGGATACACAATCAAATTAAACGAAAGAGGAATTACTTCAAAGAAAGACATTACAGCTTTAATCGTTTCTTTTATAGCCTTGATACCTTTTATTTCATACCTGGGGTACTCAGATGACAAAACCGCATCACCTGAGCTTTATATAATAAGTTACATCGTCGGGGTAGTTTTGTTCATCTTATTATTCAGAGTCAACATTACCAACAAAATCACCCCCAGGCTTGGTGAAATAAGCTACTCAACATACCTCATACATCCGGTTGTAATGAGCATTGTATTCTCCTCAACAGCTATAGCTCATATTGATAAGTGGATATTATTCATTGCATATATGGGTATTGTATATTTTATGTCAGAAGTGTTTTTTAGATACATAGAGATACCCTTCATATCTTTAGGTAAAAAGGTTAAAAAGTTATCTCAACGTGGTGTTGTAATGCAGTAACCAAAACAGAGGGCCTCTGAACGAGGCCCTTGGTGCACAGACTTGTAGAGTAAAGCCAATATTATTTGGTTAAACTAACAGTTTCATTTCTAATTCGGCTTGCTTCGCCATGTCTTCGGCCAGCGCCATTTGTTCGCTGATGATTTTTTCATTTTCAGCGGCCTCACTGGCGGCAGTGTCTCTGGCGGCTTCCAGCGCTTCTATCTTCGCCTTTAGTCCGGCCTCAGCTTCATCCAGTGGATTTCCGTTGCCGGAATAGGCGCAGTCAATAACCCGACTCCCCGTCTGTAAACCTCCCTCGACGGAGGTTTCAAACTCCACTGTCGCCATATTCCCGGAAAGAAACATGACTGATTTTGCTGTATAGGTAATATTGACTGAGATTTCTGACTCAGAAATAACAATGCCCAGCGACGGCGCTGATACCTGTTGCACTATTGTCTGCTTAACGGTAATGCTCATTTTAATCCCCTGTCGGAACCTTCTGCGCGACCCAGTCAACGTTCAGGACGTGTGAACTGCCCGTGGTTACGCGCAACCAGCCCGTAATCACATAACGGGAACCGGCTACGCCCTGTATTTGCTTAAACATATTGGTAACTTCATCACCGGCCTTGAATGAGCCGGTAGTTGGCATGGATGTGCTGGGGTAAACGTATTTCTGCTGGTAAAACGAATGAACACCGCGAGCGTTAACCGCCGTTGTTGCACCTTCGATGACGGCTTCACGTGAGATGTATTCTTTATTGCCCCCCGTGACACCACCATTCCAGCGATAGGATTCATAAGTTGCACCAGTGAGTTCTGAACCATCACCGATATACAGCGTTGAATTACCCTGTTCACCATCAAACACGCAGCGGGTATGCGTCCCGGAAGAGGCATCAATACGGGTTCCATCGATTTTAATCGTCGTCGGGGAAAGCAGCTCTATGCCATTTCGAACTCTGTCAGCCTGTGAATCAAAACCGAATTTGGAAATACTGCCACCACGTAATTCAATTCTGGTTCCATCTGTTCGTAACACGGTGGAGGTAAAGTTGTAAAACGTGCATGTCTCGAAGCCAACTACTGCATTGCTATCACCAACGTTATTGATAAAACAAACATTGGGGGCGATGCGTGTAAAGTTTGAATCTTTATCGCCAACAAAATGACACAGCGAAAAATCTATTCTGCTGGAGAAGTTTTGCAGGTAAAGGGGAAACACTGTATGGTCGAAGTGACACCCGATAAACTTAAGTCTGTCCGCCGACCCTGTAAAGCGCGAAGACAGGGTTGTTATCCCTCGTAAACCTCCATAGGAGAAGATGTTTTTAATGGTTGCCCAGTCGATACGACCAAATATATACGGCCACATATTATCATGTATCCACTGTTTCAGTGTCTGGTCATATGCGTACTGCGTGCCCGCAAGATAGTTATAATTCCAGCGGATATTTTGAATCACAGGCACATCAAGCACCTGTTCAAGGCTGAGGCCGCGATAAATAGGCGCACCGATAATATTGTCAATAACAATACGAGACGCAGAGCCTAAATCTCTGCTGTTCATGGCCCCTCCGAGGCGAAATGCCATATAGGCATTCCCCATATCCAGATTGATAAACCGGGATTCAAATGCACCGCCGTGAAATACAGGTGGATATTCCACAGGCTTGACTATCACTGTGCCATCGATAATTCTAACCTGATTCGGGTAGCGAAATTTCAGACCGTAAAAAATATTGTATCGCCCGCCATCCAGACCATTTTCCGTGCTCATATCAAACAGACCGTAGTCACCGAACGGGCTGAGCACCTCAATGGTCGCGTAACTCCCGCCAGTGGCTATCAGGTTGGTTCCTCTGGCTACTGGAAAATCATTCCGGGAAACCTGATAGGTCACATCCGAGCGCAGCAACACCGTCTTACCCGATGCGCAGGCAGCGATAAACGCATCATTCATTGTCGCACTGGTTGCGATGAAATACTCCATCGTAACGAAAGGACCGTTAATGAGATGAACGTAATCAACAGAAACCACACCCACTGCGCCTGACGCCAGGCTTTGGCGAAGAGCAGCATCACCAACAGATGCAAAATGCGCAGCGTCACTACCGGTCCATGTTTCGTCAGTATTACCAGCCGTGGTAAACGGGATATCTGCTGCTGCCGTGAGTTTATACAACTCGTTGTTATAGCGAATGAGCTGGTTATACTCGGTGAGCGTCAACGGGCCAGCAGTGTAATCACCAATTACCTCATAGCCTGAGCTCGCAATGAATGTATCAAAACGGTATTCCTGACTCTGCATCTGACGATCATTGGCCTTCTCCATGCCGAACCATGTGCGGCGAAGTACAGCGAAACGATCCGGCAATGACTCCGATTCTCGGTCATTAACTAATTTATCCAGGTTAATCGCGTTCTTCAGCAACACCTGTGGTGATGTCGAGCCAAGCTTTTCGTTGTCGGCCATACATTGTGCTCCAAAATGAAAAAACCCGCCGAATGAGGCGGGTGAATGGGTGCTTTTTTAAGAGTTAAGCGACGTCGCCGGGGTATGTGGCGTCGTCGTACTGGTAGTAAATGTCACTGTACTGTCTTGCAGTCACCTGGCAGGTTCCGTCTGCCTGCGGCGCTATCTCCTCAAATATGGCGTCATAGATACCCCGCGTTGAGCTACAGAACACCAGTCGCGGCGGTTCAATGCTCGGATCGTTCAGCATGATTTCATCGAAAGCGGCTTGCCATGGAACAGACAACTGATAATCCCCGACGAAAGTGGCCTCCAGCAGCCCCGAGGCAGAGCCATCCTGGTAGCGCAAAATTGCGCGCGGGTTTTCAAAGGTCCAGTCCAGCTGTTCGGAAACGGTAAATACCGTTTCGATACCCGTTGTGGCCATATCCACGACCAGACAACTAACGGTTTTATTCCCCGGAATATCATCTGTCAGCAGGATGCGATCACCATACTCATATACCAGTGCATCCAGCTCAGTCGTCGTATTATGACCCAGCCGCTGATGCAAATATTTCATCAGACGCCGCATACCTATCTGGTAAGCGTGGTCCTGATTGAGTACCCCATCGAGTTTGTAGTTCTCGATTTTAACCGGCGTAGGATTGTCGGGTGTTCGGCATTTCACAGTCTCCTCTGCCCAGGTGATGCCGTTGATATATGTCACATCAACACCATCGTAATCATCAGCAGACGGTGCCGTAAAACTAGTCTGCAGTTCTTCGGTCATTTCATGCGGGCTGATGATCCCCGACCAGTTCTTAACCCCTTCCCTGCCTACGGATGCGAGCCCATCACTCAGCAGAAAATACGATTTCCCCGCTGTGGTAATCTTCTGCAGCATTTCCAGCGCTGAGATACTGTCGCCGGTAGCGAAATCGAAATACTCTCCCCGTGGCGTCCAGTACGCAGACTCCAGCGCGTTGATGGTGTCGGCATCCATTTCCAGCCCCAGCGAGTTCCCGACATGCAGCAGCGCTCCCGAAATGGTTCTGGCCGTTCCTGAGTCGTAGGCCCGCGTGGCCACAACGTTTACGCGGCGGTCCGACTGCGCCGCCAGCTTCCCGCCCGTCTCAACGGTCACCGCCATCAGCGACACGCCGGGATAGGATGAAGGGCGCGTCAGCAGTCGCCCGCGCAGTGCCTGCCAGTACATCGAATCCCTGGCGTTGTTTGAGCCCTGCTCATTGCGCCGGCGACAGCGAACCTCTACCAGCCCTGGTGAGCTGAGGGTGATCCGCTCAGTGAATCCCAGCCCGTTGACGTTTTTAAGCGCATACTCTCCCTGGTGACTCACCCACCCCGATCCGGAACCGTAGACGCGATACTGAATCTCCCACTCAACATGCCGAAGCCGCTTTTTCCCCTTGCTGTCAAAGCCACAGATGCCGTTCGGGAAGGAGAAATTCACCTCGAACATATCGACGGTCTCATTTTCAGGGCAAACCAGGAACGGCCCCAGCCAGCTCAACGTGTCGTTAAGACCAGTGGCCTCATAGTCGATCATCGTCCGGGCGGTGAATCCCGGCCATGACTCATCAACGGCACCATTAACCAGGCGCGCCACCGTCGCCGTTGTGCCGTCGGTCGAGACAATGCGGTACTCATTCCCGCGGTGAGCAAGTGAAAGCCGTTGCACCCCCTCCGGCATGCCGGAAAAGGCTGTTCCCGTGGCGCTGTTATAGGCAAGCGTCACATTCGCCGTTACCGCCGGGCTGCCGCCGGTTGATGCCGTGCCGGAGGTGTAAACCGGGGCATCACCGAAAACAGCTGCAGGCAGCGAAGAGGACGTGATCGCCCCACCCGCGAACGGACTGGCAGACTCGGTTATCAGTACGGTGCCGCCGTTGTCCTGTGCAACCAGGCCGGATCCGGTGAGTCCCTCGGTGATGGCCGCCAGCAGTCCCGACATCGAGACATAGTTAGCCACCAGCGACACCGGGTAGGTAACCCCCTGCCAGGTGATCGTGAACGTGCTGGAGCTGGTCGAAAAATCGTAGGTGGTCGGGGCCGCACTGGCCTGGACTTTTGCCGCACTCCCCCCGGTGCCGGGTACTGCAGCCTGGCCGGGGGTATATGACGCGATAAACAGATCGTAATCGACAGAGTTAAACCCCAGCGTCACCGGCATTCCAACCACCGGCGCGATCTCCGTCAGCAGCGGGCTTGCGATAACGCTGTATCCAGCCGCCGTGGTGATCTGGTAGTTCGCCGGGGCTTTCAGTTCGACCACGGCGCCAGCGACCCAACTGGGCGGCAGTGCGTTATCGTTCTCGTCATTATCGTCATCATCATCCGTATCCAGCCCGGTAAACGTTACGCTCGAACCGGATACGGTCATGCTGTCTGCGATAATATCGTCGGCATCCGGCGACGTCTGGGCCATATCCAGCCCGGTACTGGATGATGTCCCGCCGACCTCCGTACTGTTGACCCAGTTTTCGCTGCGCTCATCACCGGAAACGTCCGCGCCTGGCGGGTAATGGGTGCTGCTGAATCCCGGTAGCGTTGAAGCTGGCGTACTGCCAACCCGGATATCGCCATTGGTATAAATCAGTTCACCGACACCGAGACACAGCAGCATCTGGACGCGCATTTTCGTAGGATCGGCGGCATCAAACCGGGTAACGGGCTGTACGACATAATCCGGATAAATACGCACGCGCCCAAAAACTTCACGAATCGCATCACCCAGTTTCGCGCTGTTTGCTTTAGCGGGGTTCAGGTCGAGGCTCCGACCTGTGGATGACGTATAGCCACCGGCATCAATGTTACTCATCATGAACAATGAATAAGCCGCAGATGCGACGGCAATGCCCACTCCTATCCAGGCAATTGTCGCGGCCTCAAGCCCGAAAGGCACCGGATAAAGCCTGACATCACTATCAGGGCGAATCACACACTTAGCCCACTCGCCTGGCGGAATTAACAGCCCCTCAACCTCAACGGTCAGCGGTGGGACATCCCGATCCTCGTAGCCTTCAACATTTGCCACCAGCCAGCTGCGAATACTGGTTACACCATGCTCATGCGTTTCGAGTGGTTCACCGGGAAGCCGGGACGGGTAAAAACGAATGGTCATTGCCAGAACTCCACTTTGACAAATCGGCGCTTAAACCGCGGCAACGGCAGAAAGGTGACGTTCGTTCCCGGATTGCATTCCGCCACGTGCAGCAGGCCACCGATACTGACCACGATCCCTACGTGGGTGACGGTCGACCCGGAATAGCAGGCCACCCCAGCCCCTTCGCAGGGTTCGCAGCGCTCAAGGGTAAGCATCATCCGGCGCGCTTCCCGGTCGAGGCCGCCGTCGTCTTTGGTTACCCCGGCAAAATCGGGCCAGACGGGTAAATTCAGATCGCGGCGTATCTCGTTCACAATGCCGAAGCAGTCAAGTAGCGGGTAGGCTCTACCGCCCTTCTGCCATTTAACAGAACGGTATTTATCAGGGTTGAACATTGGGATTCCTTAGCTGATATAACGCAGTCCGGGGAATACAGGTAGCGTGTAGCGGTAACGTGGCCAGGCTGTATCAAGGATATTCATATAACCCGCGGTAATCTGCGCCTCTGTCGCCGTCCAGTAACCAGACTTGATTTTCAGCGTATACGGCACTTCCGCAGGGGCCGCTAAATCCGTGGAGATATAACGCCGGTACGTCAGCAATGCAGACAGACGGTTAGCCAGCGCATTGCGGATCGCCGTGGACACAACACCATCGATATTGCACAGGGCAAATTTGAGGTCCTGCGTGCCGTCCGCATTGCGCGCCGGCAGAGCAATGTCTATCGCACAGGCGGTAAACGTTACGGTATCGCCGTTCTCCGTCGTTGCCGTAATACCCTCGTAGCCCTGGCACAGATAATGGACGTCAGAACCAATGGTGATCTGCAGCGTCTCAATGATCACCTCCGGCCCGCTGCTGGCGTAGAGGCGTTTAATCTGCGTCATGCTTCGGCCACTCCTTATTCAGCGCAATATCCAGCAGTGAGCTGCCGACGATCCATTCCGGGTAATTACCCCATGGGGCAGGAGCAAGGGGGCGTTCCCATAATTCAAGCGTCGCCGTGTACTTCCAGTAAATCGGGGCCACCAGCACCGGTCCCTGATAAATATCTGTGAAGCGGCATTTGTAAAACTTAATGCCTGCCGGCGTCTGCAGCTTCATCATGAACCATGCAGCCCCGTCAGATAACGCATCACGGAACCAGGACTCAAACGCCAGTCCCTGCGCATCGGTTTCCATAAACCAGGTGATGCTGGCCTGCGTCGGCGTGGACGTATAAGCTCGCCTTTGCCGCGCGCGGCCGGTGATTAACTGGGTACGTTTTAACGGGCTTACAGGCTGGAATCCGTATCCTTCCTGTAATGGCATAGAGAGGCTGTCATGTGGGTAGTTGATATCAGTCATGCAGTCTCCCGGTAAAGTATCTCGAATAAAATTTCACCATTAACCTCAGGAGGATATTCATTTCAGAATAAAGCACGATGGAATCGAAGAAATCTCTGATTTTTTGGTTCAGATTAACGAAGATAAAAATCTTATTAAATCGACACAAACACACAAGGCGATATATTTATCAACTCATCTTAAGAGCTAAAAGAAATCAGAAAAAACAGCATTATCAATATATTAATTTTATTAACTTTAATGTGAGCTTACATTGTTTCGGCACAGCCCCATATCAAAATAAAAAAGGGCGATGTGCCGACAGGAAATATACGTCAATGTGACTGCTTGTTTAAAAGCAACTCCTGAAGAAGAAGCGCAATAGAAACAAAGATCAAAACCCCACAAAAAACAATTTTTGCAAAATCATAGTTAAAAACGGTTGTAAGCGTATCATTATTATATAAGTGATTATGCCTATAGGAATAAGTTGTGTAAATCTCATCACATATTTCAAGAATTCCACCAACTATCAAAACAAACCAAAGAAATGAAAACTTCACTCGAACCTCCTTACGTTTACGTCTCCTATTGAAGATAAGCCCGCCAATAAAAAGAGGAATCATAAAAGCTATAAAGTCTTTAAATGTAAATGTTAACAACGCTTCCATTAATAAGATCCTTGTGTTTTCTTGCACCTACTCAGATTGTTAGACTTACCTACCTAATCAAGTCTCAGCTAATGCAGTTTAGCTTACCTAGGACCGTGTCGTGTATAGTTTCCTTTTAGAGCGTTGCCAAAAGCCCCTTGTGGCATGGTAACCTCCTTTGTGAGTTCACCTTTTAACTGCCTGGAAAGCTGTCGATTATTCTGATTGAGTGTAGCGCTCAACTGCTCCGGAGTAATACCCTGGAGATGAAACTCCTGATTAATCGGCGCGTGTACAGTTGTTTGCCTACGGTTATCGCTGTTAACGTTCTGAACACCAGTACCAAACCCTGTACGCCCCAGAGTTGCATCAAGCGGTTGGCCATTTCGAAGTGCCTCAAGCTGAGACACGCCGATCCGGTTCGTTGATGCCTGGTCGAAGACGTACTCTCCTTTGTGAACAATACCCGCTGGCTGATACTTACCACCGGGGCCGGTGTAACCGCCGGAGGCGAAGCCAACGCCTGAAACAGCCTGAATATTTGAGACGATACTGGCGGTCTGCGCAGCGATTGAGGCCATAGCGATGATGTTGGCCGGATAAGGCGCGCTTACTGCACCGCTTGCTATAGCCTGCTGGATTTTCACCATCGAGTCCGCGATAGCGAATGCCTTGCTCGCAGCAAAAGCGACCTTGTAGATTGCCGATTGCTCACCAAACCCCGTTCGCATGATGTCGGCGGTACTGTCAAACAAGGACTGCGTGGCCGCAGATATGATGGTGTTTTTCTGAGCCTCTATGACCTGATTTGCATCCGCCGCACGTTGACGAATAGAGGTCATTCTGGCCTCACCCTCGGCAGTTATTTCACCGGCCTTCGCATAAGCTTCCTCCTGAGCTGCCAGCCAGCGCTGGAGCTCTTGCTGAGCCTGGTCATATTCGTTGATTTGCCCCTGCATCCCCTCAAAAGTTCCAGAGAGTCGCCCTCCTGTGGGTGTAAGGTTTCCTACAACATTACGAACCGTCGAGGGCAGTTGCATATCGGTGTTTTGATAAATATCTGCCCGTGTTTTTTCATATTCACCGGGTTTTAGTTGCCCGGTTGCTTTGGCTTTCTCCAGCAGTTCAAGACGGGTTTTAAGCAGATCGTTGGTCCGCTCATCCTTCGTCTGGCTTTGTTGAATAAATCGAACTTTTGCTGAGTTGAAGGATCAGATCACGCATCCTCCCGACAACACAGACCATTCCGTGGCAAAGCAAAAGTTCAGAATCACCAACTGGTCCACCTACAACAAAGCTCTCATCAACCGTGGCTCCCTCACTTTCTGGCTGGATGATGAGGCGATTCAGGCCTGGTATGAGTCGGCAACGCCTTCATCACGAGGAAGGCCCCAGCGCTATTCTGATCTCGCCATCACCACCGTTCTGGTGATTAAACGCGTATTCCGGCTGACCCTGCGGGCTGCGCAGGGTTTTATTGATTCCATTTTTGCCCTGATGAACGTTCCGTTGCGCTGCCCGGATTACACCAGTGTCAGTAAGCGGGCAAAGTCGGTTA
>ERZ773269.25-NODE-25-length-144131-cov-116.065445_pt1 | contig 144131 bp, 123 predicted proteins | sample MGYA00511958_ERZ773269 | MGnify/ENA primary metagenome ERZ773269 (study PRJEB29015, sample SAMEA2737761) | human gut metagenome | biome: human gut; feature: human-associated habitat; material: faeces | place: China | collected 2012 ... | reverse complement strand
GCCATCTGCGAAACAGGAGAAGTCGCGAAGACCTATGTATACAGCCTGGATGAAGAACGGATTGCCGAAGAAGCCCAATATGACGGATTCTATGCCGTCGTCACCAATATAGACGGGAATCCGGAAGACATTATGAAGATCAATCAGCGGCGCTGGGAAATCGAAGAAAACTTCCGGATCATGAAGTCGGAATTCGAAGCCCGCCCCGTCTACGTCCGCCGGGAAGACCGCATACGGGCCCATTTCTTAACCTGTTACATCAGCCTTCTGGTCTACCGGTTATTGGAAAAGAAGCTGGGAAACGCCTATACCTGCTCGCAATTACTCCGGACACTGAGCCGGATGAACGTAACGAAACTATCTACCATAAATGGCTATGTCCCCTCCTACAAACGGACACAGCTTACTGATGACCTGCATGAACTAGCCGGATTCCGGACAGACTATGAATTCATGACCAAAGCAACGATGCGAGCCATCATAAAGAACTCAAAAACCATAAAACAGGAATGAGAAAAATATAGCACGTATGAAAACCAAACAAAAAATGCTCACGAAGCCCATTACAGCAGGCTTTGCGAGCATTTTTTTATTTTAAAAGTGTCAAAGATGGGATTATACCCCATTTCATCAAGGCTTGTCATATAAAAAGGCGCTGTCGCGTAAAGACAGCGCCTTTTTGAGTATTATGTTTGCAGTTTGTAGTTAAGTTTTTTAAATTTAAAGCTTATACTGTACCCATAAGGTTGGACAGTCCCCTTTTTAAGTGGTTAGCAGATGGTTTTATAGTTTGTAATACGGATCTTGTAGAGGCGCCACGTGAGCGGCCCGTTAGGGATTGGGATAATTCTTCCAGCAAACGGGGCGGTAAATCATACATATCCCGAAGCAGGCGCCCCACGTGGCGCCCCTACAGAAAAGGGACTGCCGCATGTGCGACAGTCCCTTTTCTTATTAGGAGAGGAGTAGTTTTTCAAGGATTGGGTCTAATTCTTCCGGTGTCGTGCTGGGTTCAAAGCGCTGGACCTGGCTGCCGTCCCGGTTGATGAGGAATTTGGTGAAATTCCATTTGATGCCGTTGCCCTGGGCATTGTCCGGATAGTATTCGGAAACGACCTTCTGGATGAGCTGGCCGCTTTCTTTATCTGTTTCGTAGCCTTTAAAAGGCGCGGCTTCCGTGAGGTATTGATAAAGCGGAGCTGCCTGATCACCGCGGACATCAATTTTCGCGAAGAGCGGGAAGGTGACGCCATGGTTGAGGCGGCAGAACTGTTCGATGTGCTGGTTATCTTCCGGGTCTTGTTCCAAGAACTGGTTGCACGGGAAACCGAGAATGACCAGGCCTTTATCCTTATATTTCTGATATAAGGCTTCCAGACCGTCGTACTGCGGCGTAAAGCCGCATTTGCTGGCCGTATTGACGATGAGCAGGACTTTATCTTTATATTGGCTCAGAGATACATCGTGTCCCTGGATATCTTTGACAGTGAAATCATATACATTCATAGTGTAACCTCCTTATGGTTTATAATTCGTGGATAACGCAGCCGCCAAATTCCGGCGAGCAAGTAGCCCCATCGAGGGACGGTGCTTCTTTGACAGCGAACGACTCCTTCCACAGGCCATGGAGGTTGCAGTATGCATAGACTTCGCCGGCATCGCCTGTTTCAAATTCAGCCTTCGGTTCTTCACCGGGTTTGAGGTAACGGATGTCGACGCCGTTGTCATCGACAAGGGCAATCCATTCGATGTAATGCTTTTCTTCCATCGGGTGTGTCACTGAGCCGACGTGGACTTCCAGATGACCATCGATTTTCTGGATAGCCGGTACGTGTTTTTCTTTAGCTGCATCGACAGTGTCGGCGACGAGATGAGTCAATTCCTGGCCGGCATAGATGAGTTTTTCCGGTACTTGTGTGCCTACAGATACTAAAACGCTGCCATCTTTATCGTTACGGTAAAATTCTACGTGTTTCATATGGGTTCCTCCTTCGGGGCTTGGCCCCTGGCGAATGTACGATTTATATATAAGAAGTTATTTACTAATTAATAATTGTTTTTCTTTATGTGCTTATTATAGACTAAATCAGTACACTTGTCAATAATGGAGAATAATTATTTTTTATTATTTTTTCTTGATATCCAACTCAATGCTGTGCGGGTCTTTCTTCAGAGCCTTCATCCGTTCCCGCGTCGTCCGGCTGGCACCGCCCCATTTGAGGACCAGTCCACCGTTTACACTCCACGTCGACGTCATATTGGAGCCGGACCGCCGTGTCAATTCGCCCCAGACGGAATTCCCCTTCCCCAGGGACAAGGACGTGCCAAAGGTCATGTCATACCAGGAGTAATGGGAAGAACCGACATCGGCCGTCTGGGGTGCCTGGCCATCGCCATGGAGATTCCCGGTCGTGGTCCCATTCATTTCCCGTTGAACGCCAAAACGACCGTAGAGCAGACCGGCATGGCCGTTGACGCTATACGATTTCCCGGCCATAATGCCCAGGCGTCCGGTGACATAGGGTTTATTCCCCGATTTATAGGTCACGTCATCACCGCTGATCGTGTATGGGAAGACATATCCCAGGGACAAGCCGGCTTGGGGTTCCCAAAAGAATTGCTTGGGCAAGAGACGCGTTTCATAATAGCGTATACCAGCAGCGAGCAGCCAGTTCCGGTAGTTGACCAAATCGCTATTCCCATCGGCATCGCTATAAGAAACAGTATGCTGCAACTGGGACAAACGGACAACGGCATCACCGTGGCGGTCGTGCTTATCGCCCCATTCCATGGCAAAACCGCCGCCATATTCCTTGATGGAGTCAGACCCGCCGCCATAAGGCTGACTGCCAGTCTGGCCGTTAGTATACACATTCGACGTACTCATCGTATAAAAAGCACCCTGATGCAGAGTCCCGCCCCAACGGGCCATGGCATGCGGCGAATCATAACCGATGAAGGTCGCACTGTAGTCCTGGCTGAAAGACAGGCTGCCGTAATCGGGAAAGGTATAGCTGCGGTAATCGGTCTTGACCCACCAGCCCGTATCTTCTGACGGTTCGGCCAAGTCTTTATAAGAAGCGAAACGATTATCATCGCTGCGCCGCCAGAAAAGGTCCGACGCCATTTCATAAAAAGAAGCCGTCCCAGCCTGTGTCGCTGCCAAAGACCGGCCGGCAGACGACCAGTCCGCCGTTCCCGCAGCAGCTGCTCCAGCCGGACAGACCAGGAGCGAAAAAGCGATTATCCAATTACGCAAACCAGGCAGACTGAATTTCATAAAAACCTCCTTCGAGGACTTATGTTTCCGTCCTTACTAAATCATAATGGCGGCAGCCCTGTTCTTCACGGCAGCACAGGACACCGTGGTCGACGAGATATTCAATATGGGCCAGCGTTTCCCCCAGGGCGAACCATTTCTGCGTCGGCGGAAAGTCCTTCCACTGCTTGCCGCGCATGGACCAGGTCATATGCGGGGCGATGTCGTAGGCCGTGCTGTGCGGATAGAGCCCTGCCAGATGGCAGATTTCCGCCAGGCGGCGGTCGTGATGAGCCACGATTTCATCGATGCGGCCGGCAATAGACGTATCGCCTTCGCGATGCCCTGGCAGGGCCAGCCGGACAGGCAGATTGCGGACCTTCTGTAAACTTTCGAGATAGCGCTGTAGGGAATGTTTCATATGATACCAGACCTGGATGTTCGGCGTAATGTCGAAGAGGATGTGGTCGCTGGTAAAGAAAACTTCTTCTTTCGCCAGGTACAGGCAGCACAGGCCCGGCGTATGGCCCGGCGTGTGAATGACCTGTAAATCGCAGCCGGCCAGGCGGAGGCAGTCGCCGTCATGGACAGGGTTCACCGGGAAATGCGGGTCTGGCGAAAAGGTCCGGGCCTGGTTGGAGAACTGCGTCTTGATTTCGGCCGGCGGCATGCCTTCGCGCATGAAGTTATCTTCAGCCGCTTTCCACGTCGAGCCGTCTTCGGAATCGACGAGATACTGGTAATCGACGGGGTGCATGTAAACAGGACAGCCGGCAGCGGCAAAAAGGCCGACGAGACCGCTGTGATCAGCGTGGAGATGGGTGATGAACAGGGACGTATCAGGTTGTAAACGGATGTCCAGTTCTTGTAAACCCTGGCACAAAGCGCGTTTACATTCGGGCCGGTTGAAACCCGTGTCGATGACCAAATTGCCAGACAGCCCCTTGATGACATAGGCATTGAGATACTGCAGGGGATTGTCGGGCAAATCGACGCGGATACGGTATATATCGGGATGAGAATGAACTTGTTGAATCATGGGACCTCCTTTTAAAGGAATCAGGCGGGCCGCCCTCTGGGACGGCCCCTACGAATAAAGGCCTTTAAATTTAAAACCATTCACTCAAAAAGGGGCTGTCGCACGAAGGCTTCTACCATCATGCGCGGCCCCGTTTACTTTATAGTTTGTAGCACAGAGTTTGTAGTTTGCAGAGAAAACCTTTAAATTTAAACCCCTCCGCTAACAACTAACAACTAGCCACTAACAACTTTAAAGGGCTTGTCGTCGTGCGACAAGCCCTTTTCTCATTTCTTCTTTTTAGGATTATAACGATTCATGCCTTTGTCGACTCCCAGGCTCAGACAGCCTTCGATAGCTGTGGCTGCGTCTTCTATGCCCTGCTGGTAGGCTTCGCGGAGTTCTTCCGGGAAAGGAGTCAAGACGTGGTCGACGACGTCATGGTGCGGCAAGGGCCGGCCGATGCCGACGCGGAAACGAGTGAAATCGGTGCAACCGTTGGCAAACAGACTCTTGATGCCGTTATGTCCGCCATCGCTGCCGCTCTTGCGGATCCGCAGGCGGCCGACGGTTAAGTCCATATCGTCGTAGGCGACGTAGACATCGGGCTGGTCGATCTTATACCAGCGCATGAGCGGGCCGACGGCGCGGCCGCTTTCATTCATGTACGTCTGCGGCTTGACCAGGATGATCTTTTCGCCGTTCACCGTGGTCTGGGCCACGAGGGCGTCCATCTTATCCTGCCACAAGGTCACGTTCCAGCGCTTGGCTAATTCATCGACGACACGGAAGCCTGTGTTGTGTTTCGATTCTTCATATTGGCGGCCCGGATTGCCCAGGCCTACGATCATATGCACGACAGGTCCCTTATTTGTCGAAGAGACGGCTTACGGAAACGTCGTGGAAGATGCGCATGATAGCTTCGCCGAGGAGCGGTGCGACCGAAAGGACTTTGATCTTGTCGATCTGTTTTTCCTGCGGCAAAGGAATGGTATTGGTGATGATCAGTTCGGAAATGACTGATTTCTGGATGCGTTCGACAGCCGGGTCGGTGAGGACAGCGTGAGCGCAGGCAGCGAAGACACGGGAAGCACCCATTTCTTTCAGGGCTTTCGCGCCACCGCACAAGGAACCAGCCGTATCAACGATATCGTCGACGAGGATACAGGTCTTGCCTTTGATGTCGCCGATAATGTTCATGACTTCAGCAACGCCCGGACGGGGACGGCGTTTTTCGATGATGGCGATAGGTGCATTGACGCGGTCAGCCAGATCGCGGGCACGCGTTACGCCACCGAGGTCAGGAGATACGACGACGATGTCGCCCATATCCGTTTCTTCTTTTTTCTGATTGATGTATTTGGCAATGATGGAAGCCGAGCCGAGGTGATCGACAGGGATGTCGAAGAAGCCCTGGATCTGGCCGGCATGCAAGTCCATAGTAACGACGCGGGTAATGCCGGCTGTCGTCATCAAATCAGCAACCAGTTTGGATGTAATCGGTTCACGGCCGCGGGTCTTGCGGTCCTGACGTGCATAACCATAATACGGAACAACGGCGGTAATGTGTTTAGCCGAAGCGCGTTTGAGGGCATCTGCCATGATGAGCAGTTCCATCAGGGTGTCATTGGCCGGCTGGCAAGTCGGCTGGATGACGAATACGTCCTTACCGCGGACACTTTCGTCGATCATGACCTGGATTTCACCATTGTTGAATTTGCCAACAAAGGCTTTGCCCAGTTCCAAACCGAGGTAATCGGCAATTTCCTTGGCCAATTCCGGATTGGCATTCCCCGTAAAAATCTTCAGCTTTTTCCCGTCTTCGTAACTCATAGTGAGCCTCCCTGTGTAAGTAGTGATTAATTGTTATTTTTTATATGTATCTTCCTTGACCCAGCCTTCAATGTTGCGCTGCCGTGCCCGGGCAACGGATAAGGCTTTGGCCGGAATATCTTTGGTAATCGTCGAACCGGCGCCGACATAGGCATAGTCGCCGACTTTGACCGGTGCGACGAGGTTGCTGTTGCAGCCTACGAAGGCATGGTCGCCAATGGTCGTGCGGTGTTTGATCTTGCCGTCGTAATTGACAGTGATCGTCCCGCAGCCGATATTGACACCACTGCCGACATCGCTGTCGCCGATGTAGCTGAGGTGCGGCAGTTTCGTGCCATCGCCGACGGTGGAGTTCTTGACTTCCATATAGTTGCCGACTTTGACCTGATTGCCGATGACCGTATTGGGCCGGAAATGGACGAATGGGCCGATTTCACAGCCGTTCTTGATTTCGCAGTCATGAGCATACATGAACTGGACATGGTCGTCATCGCCCATTTTGACGTTAGTCATGCGGACGTACGGGCCGACCTGGCAGCCTTCGCCGATGACCGTATCGCCTTCGAGGATCGTCCCCGGATAAAGGACGGTGTCGCGGCCGACGGTGACCGTCGTGTCTACATAGGTGTTATTCGGGTCGATGATGGAAACGCCATCGGTCATGAGTTCATCCAGTTTACGCTGGCGCAGGACCCGTTCGGCTTCGGCCATCTGCTGACGCGAGTTTACACCGAGTGTTTCCGCATAGGACGGCACAGCAAAGGCACTGACGACTTTGCCTGCCGATACGAGCATGCCGATGATATCGGTCAGATAGTATTCACCTTGCGCGTTGTCATTGGTGACGTTGTGAAGCATATCCCACAAGAGAGACATATCAAAGCAGTAAATGCCGGCGTTTACTTCGTCGACTGCCAGTTCTTCCGGCGTGCCGTCTTTCTGTTCGACGATCTTGACGACCTGCCCTTTTTCATCGCGGATAACGCGGCCGTAACCGGTAGGATCCGGCATATGTGCCGTCAGGACCGTCGCTGCAGCGCCGCTCTGTTCATGGCAGTCGATAAGGGCTGTAAACGTTTCCTTCGTGACCAGCGGCGTATCGCCACAGGTTACGAGGAGGGTGCCAGCTTCCCCCTGGAGCAGCGGTTCTGCCTGCAGGACAGCATGGCCTGTGCCGAGCTGTTCTTTCTGCATGACAGTTTCGGCCTGATCACCGAGGTAATCCCGGACCGTTTCACCGCCAAACCCGACGACGACGACCTGGCGCTGCGTCCCGGCTGCTTTGACAGCCCGCAGTACCTGTTCGACCATCGGGACGCCGCCGACTTTGTGCAAAACCTTGGGGAACTTCGACTTCATACGCGTCCCCTTGCCGGCAGCGAGGATAAGTGCAATAGTATTTTTCATCCAGTTATAGCCTCCCTGAATTCCATAACTATATAATGTCCATTTAAGGATAACACAAAACGGGGCGAAAAAAAAGAGGCTGTCACATAAAGACGCCTCTTTTATCAAACAAGCTCGTATTAACCTAATACATAGACAACGACATCACGACGGCCGAAGTCGAGGGCTTCGCTGGTCGAATCCATGGCCAGGTCGATGCGGTCACCGACGATAGCTCCGCCCGTATCGGCAGCTACAGCATAGCCATAGCCTTCAATGTAGAGCTGCGAGCCGAGGGGAATGACATCGGGGTCGACGGCAACCATGCCGCGCTGGAGATACTGTCCCGTTGCCGTGTAGCCATCACCGCCGCCATCTTCAGCGGTGTAAGCCGTAGCTTCCATGACAAGACGACGCTGATAGCCTTCCGTCGAAGACGATTCTTCAGGGATTGGACGGCCGCTGGCTTCCGACAGGGCTTCCATGGTCTGGGAGCCGACGACGCCGTCTGCCGTGAGGCCGTGGTCAGCCTGGAACTGTTCGACAGCAGCTTCTGTCGAGGGACCAAAATCACCATCAGCACTACCGGACAGATAGCCCGTATCCTGAAGCATATATTGAACGCTCTGTACGACAGAGCCACTCATACCCATTTGAACGCTGGCACAAGCCAGGGATGTAAACGCGAACATGCAGATTGTTGTCATTAATATCAGTATACGATTTCTCAAAAAACCACCTCTTTGAACGAACACAATATCAAGTACGTCCTGAATTATAACAAACTTCCCACTATAAGTCAAAAAAATTAATAATTATAGTTTGTTTTTGACGTATTTATTCTCCATTCTGAACACCGTTTAAACAGCGTATGTCCGTTAATGCTCAACTTTGAGATGTATTTTTTAGTACCTGGTGCTAGTTTTTTATAATTATTATGCATTTTTACCTATTTTAGCTCTTCGTCTTCTCCACAATATTTCTTATGGATTCAGCCCCTTCTATGGAATCGGTGAGGACGTAAATGAAGTCTCCTGCCCGCAGACACGTATCGTCATCAGGGATGATATCTCCACTGCCGCGCTTGATGTCGACAATGACTGTATGGGCCGGCCAGGCAATGCGGCCGACATATTTCCCATCGGCCTGACTGCCGCTGGATACGGTCAGTTCCAGGAGATTACGCCGTTCTTCCGACGATAAGACGGGCTTATTCTTGGCCAGGTTCCGCTGCAATAAAGCTTCATAAATCGGTTCGCCCTGGCAGAGCTGAGCTACGACCAGTGCGACCAATGACGCCGTACAGAGGACAAGCAGGTGCTCATAAGAGCTGGTCATTTCCATGATGAGAATGGTTCCCGTCACCGGGGACTGAACAGAGGCCGCAAAAAAGGCGGCCATGGAGATGACGACGATGTTGGACAAGTAATACGAAGAAATGAGTCCCAAGTGGACAAAGACGATGCCCGTAATGCCGCCTGTCAGCGCGCCCAGGACCAGCATGGGCAGGAAAAAGCCGCCAGGGACGCCGCAGCCATAGCTGACCAGGGTGAAGAGGAACTTCCCGATGAGCAGGCCGGCAAAGAGTTTCAGCGATAAGGGCAGTGTATAGAGGCTGTTGACCAGGTCGTTGCCGCCGCCCAGGACTTCCGGGAAGACATAGCCCAAGATGCCGGCCATGCACAAGGCAAAGGCAATGCGCATATAATTATTGCGAAAGACAGGTAAATCATAGAAATAATGAATATTCAGCAAGCCCTTGTTGAAGACGACGCCGGCCAAGCCAATAATGATTCCCAGAATGACCACGAGCCACATGTAGCGCAGGGGAAACGGCGGCAGCATGCCGAAATGGAAGACCGGCGCCCGGCCGAAGACGTAGCGGCTGACCATGGTCGCCAGCAGGGCCGCTGCCATGGACGGCGCCAGGACGACGCCGGAAAAATTGCGGTGCAGTTCTTCCAGGGCAAACATGACGCCGGCCAAGGGCGCATTAAAGGCCGCCGCCAGACCGGCACTGGCACCGGCTGTGATGAGGTAGCGTTCTTCCATGCGCGTCCGCCCCAAGGCCCGGCTCAGGCCCTGGGCCGTCACGGCGCCGATCTGGATGGACGGCCCTTCGCGGCCCAGGGACAGGCCCAGGCCGATGCCGACGATGCCACCGACGAGCTTGACCCAGAGGATGCGCAGCCAGCGCATGCGGATGGCCCCCAAGATGACGCCTTTTACCTGGGGGATGCCGCTGCCGCCGGCATTGGGTTCATAAATCCCCAGGCGCCATAAGAGCAGGGCCGCCGCCAATAAGACGCCGAACCAGGACAGGTTCAGGAGTACGCCGCCGCTGGCCAGGACGTTGGCATAGATCCATTGGCGCCAGACCGTCCCCATTTCCAGGCCCCAGCGAAAAAAGCTGATAACCGTTCCTGATAATATCCCGACGACGATGCCTTCAAAAAAAAGGCGCAGGCGGAACCGAGGCCAATGGTCGAGGGCCCGCAGAGCCGCTTCTAACTGTGTATCGACATGCATATCTTTCACAATCCTTTCTATTCATATGTCCAAATTATATCATAGTCCCGTAACTTTCGCAGGTTCCTGATGGTATCCCCTATTATAGTATTATAGAGAAGGCGAAATATAAGTTTTCGTAAATTTTTCGCAAGCATTTCCTAAAAATCGTTGCTATTTAAAGGATGACTCATTATGATAGAAACAACACATCCATAGGAGTCCTGTCCATGAATCAGCCATCTTTCCATTTCCCAAAAAGCCCGCGGGCCAAGGCCATCGCCTTTGGCCTCATCTTTCTCCTGACTTGTATAGCCATTTATTTCTATAGCCATTCCAGTGCCGTCCCAAAAGTAAAAGGCACGGCCCAGAACGTGTCGGTCACGGCGTATACCGTGACCCGCCAGGATATGAAGCGCAAGATTTCCCTATCCGGCCAGACCGTTCCCGTCGCCCAGGTCGACATTTCCACGAAATACGCCGGTAAAATCGCCGATGTTGCCGTCAATCTCGGCGATGTCGTCGCGCCGGGCCAGGTCCTGCTCATCCAGGATACGGCCGACACGAACCTGACCCTCAATCAGGATAAAGCCGCTCTGGAACAGGCCGTCGCCGATTCCAAGGCTGCGGAATCGCAATTCGGGTCAGACCTGCAAAAAGCAGAAGTCGAATACGACACGGCCAAGATGAATTACAACCGCTATGCCGTCCTGAAAAACGAAGGCGCCATTTCCCAGCAGGAACTGGATACAGCCTATCAGGCCCTGATCGTCGCCAAATCGGCCCTGGACAACCTGGAGTCGCAGAATGTCGGCGACGTGCCGGCCAGCGTGGCCAGTAAATATGCCGCCCAGGCCAAAGCCGGCTATACCGTCGACAGCCTGACCCAACAGCTCGACGACATGACCCTGCGGGCCCCGCGGGCCGGCGTCGTCACCTACCGCAACGCCGAAGTCGGTGCCATGGCCGCGGCCAACACGAAAGTCCTGACCATTACCGATACGAGCGGCATGTACATCGACTGTTCCCTGTCCGAAGCCGACGTCGCCGCCATCCATCAGGGGATGCCCGTCAGCGTATCCATCGATTCCCTGGCCCAGGACTACGACGGCTATATTACCTACGTCAGCCCGGCCATGGACGATACGACCAAGACCTACGTCGTCCGCATCACCCTGGCCCAGCCGGACGCGAAGCTGCGCGGCGGCATGTTCGCCCAGTCGTCCATCGACGTCCTGCAGAAACCGGATACCCTGTTCATCCCCAAAGACGCCTTGACGGAACAGGATGGGAAGGCTCAGGTCTGCGTCATCAGGCCTGACGATACGATTGAACTCCGCACGGTCACGACGGGCCTGCGCAACGACGATTATATCGAAATCACGGACGGCCTCGATGACGGCGACGTCATCGCCACGACCAACTTGGCCCGCCTCAAAGACGGTACGACCGTATCCATTGAAGAAAGGCAGTGACCGTCATGAATTTGACTAAGTTTTCTATCGACCGCCCTATCGGCATCACTATGGTCATCGCCTTCTTCGTCGTCCTCGGTCTGTTCAGTTTCTACCGCATCGGCGTCGAACTGCTGCCGGCCTTGAACACACCGTACGTCACCGTGTCCATTTCCTACCCCGGTGCCAATGCCGATTCCGTCGAACAGCAGGTCGTCAAGCCTGCCGAAGACGCTCTGTCTTCTGTGTCTAATTTAAAACATATGACGTCGACGGCATCGTACGGCCAGGCCCGGATTACGCTGGAGCTTGATTTTTCGGCCAATGCCGACGCCGCAGCCATTGACGCTACGAAAAAGATCAATGCCATCCGCGGCAGCCTGCCTGACGGTATCGACGAGCCAGTCGTCATCAAGCGCGACGTCAACGCGACGCCGATCATGTACGTCGCCGTCCAATCTTCCCACTCCCTGGACGATATCTACAGCAAGACAGAAAATGATTTCCAAGATGTCCTCCAGCAGGCCGACGGCGTCTCGGAAATCGAGCTCAACGGCGGCCGTGATAAGGAAATCGCCGTCGAAATCGACAAGGACAAGCTAATCCACTACGATATGACCCTGGCAGAAGTCGTCAAAGCCTTGAAAGCGGAAAACGTCCTCATGCCGTCGGGGACGATTTATTCGTCAGGCACGACGACGGATGTCCGCGTCAAAGCCCAGTACACCGATGAAAGCGAACTGTCCCAGATTCAGGTCACCAATGTCAAGGGTGCCAAGATTCCCCTTACGGCTGTCGCCTCCATCAAGCGCCAGGACCAGCGGGTCACGCGTTATGCCCGCGTCAACGGCGATGATGCTGTCGTCATGGCCATTTATAAGAACAGCGACGCCAACGTCGTCAACACTGTCGACAATGTGACCAAAAAGCTGGACGAACTGCGTCAGGACAATCCAGACTATACCTTTACCATTACCAATGAATCGGCTTCGTATATCCGCAATTCCCTGCACAATACCTTGCAGACCCTCATCGAAGGCCTGTGCACGACAGGGCTGGTCCTGTTCTTCTTCCTCCGGGGCTGGCGGTCGACGCTGGCCGTCATGATTGCCATTCCGACATCCCTGATTTCTACTTTTTTTGCCATGTACCTGGCCGGCTTCACCTTTAACATGATGTCCCTCATGGGTATGGCCCTGTGCATCGGCATCCTCGTCGACGACTCGATTGTCGTATTGGAAAACATCCACCGCCACCTCATGCAGGGCGAAGCACCAAAATCAGCAGCCCTTCACGGCCGGTCGGAAATCGGCATGGCTGCTATCGCCATCACCCTCTGCGATGTCGTCGTTTTCCTGCCTATTGCCTTCATGACGGGCATGGTCGGCCAGTATTTCAAACAGTTCGGCCTGACCATCGTCTTTGCCACACTCTTTTCCCTCTTCGTTTCCTTTACGCTGACGCCGATGCTGGCATCGCGCCTGTTCCGCCTGGGCCTGAAAATCCCGGACAAACCGATTTGGCATAAAATGGACGCCATCGAAGAAAGCGCCCGCAACCACTATACGTCTATCCTGACCTGGAGCCTGGATCACGCCAAAAAGCTGGTCATCCCCGTCCTGGTCCTGTTCATCGCCGCAGCGGCCCTGATCCCGACGGGCCTGGTCGGTTCGGAATTCATGCCCCAGACTGACGAAAGCAGTTTCCGCATCACCGTCGAACTGCCGACCAATGCCAATCTGACGCGGACAGATAAAGTAGCGCGCCAGCTCGAAGACTTTTTGAAGACAGTCCCGGAAGTCACGTATTATACGTCGATGATCGGCGGCAAAAGCCTGAACCAGGCCAATATCCAGGTAACGCTGAAAGACCGGCGCGACCGGTCGCGGACGATATGGCAAGTCACCAACGACGTGCGCCGCTTTGCTGCGGACCACATCTATGACGGCGACGTCCGGGTCAAAGAAGCCCAGGCTTCCGTATCCGGGACGACAGGCGGCTTCGGCGGCGGTTCAGGCAACCTTCGCCTGGAACTGCGCGGCAAGGACAGCGAGGCCCTGCTGGCCCAGTCTCGGGCTATCGAACAGATGATGAAGACCGACATCGCCGGCCTGCGCGACATCAGCAGCTCCTACCAAGACGGCATGCCCGAATACCAGCTCGTCGTCGACCGCAATAAGCTGAAACAATACGGCACGTCCCTGAGCGATCTGAACGACACCTTTTCCAATGCCATCAGCGGCCAGAAAGCCGGCGTCCTGGCCAATGACGCCAAAAACGACAACAACGACACGGATATCTACGTCCGCCTCAAAGGGGCCGACGCCTTCCGCCTGTCCGACTTGGAAACGATTCCCCTCAACGCCAACGGCCACATCATTTACATCGCCGACGTAGCCAAGGTCCAGGCCGGGACAGGACCGGTGACAATCCGCCGGACCGACAAGGAACGGAGCATCACCCTCGGCGGCTCGCCTCAGGGACGGCCGCTGAACGAGGTCATCCAGGACGTGACCAATCACCTGAACGCCATGGACCTGCACGGCGTGACTTTCCGCTTCACTGGCCAGGCCGACCAAATGACGACGACCTTCACGGACTTGGGCGAAGCCCTGCTCCTGTCGCTCATCCTGATATTCATGATCCTGGCCATCCTCTATGAATCGGTCAAGACGCCGTTCATCCGCATGTTCTCGCTGCCCCTGGGACTCATCGGCTCCCTCTTCCTGCTCTTCTTGACCAATAATACGCTGAACCTCTATTCCCTCATCGGCATCCTGGTCATGGATGGCCTGGTCGCCAAGAATGGGACGCTCCTCCTGGACTATACGCTGACCCTCATGCACGAACAGGGTCTGGACCCGCGCAGTGCCGTCATCCAGGCCGGCCGCGTCCGGCTGCGTCCTATCTTCATGACCACCCTGACCATGGTCGTCGGCATGCTGCCTACAGCCCTGTCCATGACGGCCGGGGCGGAAACACGGGCCAGTATGGCCGTCGTCGTCATCGGCGGCCTGCTGACATCGACGGTTTTTACGCTGGTCATTATCCCGATTCTTTTCGTCTTCATGGAAAAGCACAGCCTGTTCCGACGAAAGAGTGCCTAAAAAAAGTCCTGCCCTGGTGGCAGGATTTTTTGTTTTATTATAGAATAATATATACATATATAGAAAATGCATCGGGCTCAATGAAGGAGGACTGACCTATGAACGATAGATACACACCGACATTTAATATTCACGAAGCCGTGCGCAAGACTTTACCTTATATGATGGAAATGCGCGAATATTTCCATGCCCATCCGGAATTGAGTGAAAAAGAATTCGATACGTGCAAGACGATATTCCAGGAACTGTCCCTCATGGGCATCGAAGACGTTAAAATCATCGCCGGCACAGGCGTCACCGGCCTGATCCACGGCGCCCTGCCCGGTCCGGTCATCCTCTTGCGGGCCGATATCGACGCCCTGCCGCTGACGGAAAAATTCGACTGCCCTTATTCGTCCCTCGTCGACGGCGTCATGCACGCCTGCGGCCATGACGGCCATGCAGCCAATCTCCTGGGCGTCGCCAAAATCCTCAACAAGCACAAAGACTGCCTGCGCGGCACGATTCGCCTGGCCTTCCAGCCGGCAGAAGAAGGCAACGGCGGCGCCGCCCGCATGATCGACGCCGGCATCCTCAACAACCCCCGCGTCGACTATGCCCTGGGCCTGCACGTCGCCGGCAGCCTGCCCAAGGGGTACGTCGGCATCGGCCGCGGTGAGATTTCGGCGTCCTGTGACGACTTCACCATCACCCTCCACGGCCGCGGCGGCCACGGCTCCCAGCCGTCCCTGTGCATCAGCCCCATCCAGATGGGCATCGACATCATCCAGTCCATCCAGAACTTCGTCTACAACTGCCATGCCGACGGCGACGGCGTCGTCCTCACCTTCGGCCAGTTCCAGGCCGGCCACAACCCGAACGTCATCCCGGAAACGGCCGAACTGAAAGGGACCCTGCGGACATATAACGAAGAAAAGCGGAAACGCATCCTCGACGCCATTCAGGCCATCCTGAAAAATGTCACCACCACTTACGGCGGCACCTTCGACCTGGACGTCGTCCCCTTCTCGCCAGTCTGCGTCAATGACGACGGCGTCACCGACCGGGTCGTCCACATCCTCCAGGACCACTGTTCCCACCGCGTCGACCTGGTCCCCTTGAAGCGCGGCTCCGGCTCGGAAGACTTCGCTTATTTCAGCGCCGCCGTGCCCAGCTCGTTCTACTACGTCGGCGTCTACAGCGACGCACCGGTCATCGGCCATTCGCCGGAATTCCATTGGGACAGCAACGCCTTGAAGTACATGTGCGAAACGATGCTCACCATCGTCTATTACTTTGAAAGTTATGCCTGAGCTTCCCAGTTGTCTAATTCCATATTGAGCGTATAATGAGGGGTATCCATCTTGAAAAAGGAGTGATACCCCTCATGGTATTCTGGTTCATCATCGAACACACGATGCTTCCCATTTTCTTTCTCGTCGTCCTCGGTTATTTCCTCGATAAGAAATTCCACCTCGACGTCAAGACCTTGTCGAAGCTCATGTTTTTCCTGGTCATCCCCAGTTTCATCTTTACCAATATCTATACAACGCAATTCCCGGCGACGAGCATCAACATCATCGCGGCCATCGCCATCTTCATGGTCATCTGCTTCGTCATCGCCAACATCGTCGGCCGTATCCGCCACTACGATGCAGCCATGCTGGAATCATGCCGCAATGCCTTCATGTTCAACAACACGGGAAACCTCGGCGTCGCCCTGATCATCCTCGTCTTTTCCCACGACCCCTTCGTCGTCAACGGCCAGACGCCGTATCTGGCCGAAGCTATGGTCGTACAGATCATCATCTTCATGATCCAGAGCATCTCCCTCAACACGCTCGGCCTCTATCAGGCCGGCCGGGGCCGCCTGACGGCCAGGGATACACTGTCTGTCATGTTCCACATGCCCCTGCTCTATGTCCTGGCTGCGGCCCTCATCGCCCGCTACGTCGGCTGGGACGCCAAGGACTTCTTCCTGTGGCCTATCATGGATATGGCCAGCAAGGCCCTCCTGCCCCTGGCCATGGTCAGCATCGGTGCCCAGTTGTCGCAGACGAAGATCCAATGGCTCGACAAGGACGTCTGGATTGTCAGCATCCTCAAGATGACGGCCCTGCCCCTCATCGGCCTGGCCATGATCTACCTGGCCAATGCCTTCCGGCCCGGCACGTTCACAGCCGTCAGTGCCACGGTCTTCCTCATCTACTGTGCCATCCCGACGGCCGTCAATACGGCCCTGTTTGCCATCGAGTTCGACAACAACCCCGATTACGCCACGCAGGTCGTCATGAACACGACGGCCCTGAGCGCCGTATCCCTAACCTTCTATATTTTCCTGGGGCACATTCTTTTCGTCTGAATGATACACTTTTTATCTGTTCGTTATTAAAATCAATATATCCTAACTTTTATTGAAAGAATTTCAAAAAAAAGTTATTGACATGACGCGTTTTTACTTATATAATAATTTCATCAACAGAATAGCAGCGGCAAAGGAGCCTGGAAAGAGAGAGTGAAAACTATCTTTCCAGGCTTTTCGTATATTCTGGCGATAATAAAATATGACAGTAGACAATGATGTCTTTCCCCTGATGGTTCCATCAGGAAAGGCATCTTTTTTATTTGTCAGGAGGTTGGGAATTATGAAAAAATTATGGTCACGTTTAGGAGTGCTGCTCCCGTGTCTGCTCATGGCAGCGCCGGCAGCCTTCGCTTCCGATCCGGGGACGATCGATACAGGCGATACGGCCTGGGTCCTCATCAGCGCAGCCCTGGTATTCATCATGACACCGGGCCTTGGCTTCTTCTACGGCGGCATGGTCCGCAACAAGAACGTCTTGACGACGATTATGCAGAGCTTCTTCATCGTCGCCATGATTTCCGTAGAATGGATCCTCATCGGCTATGCCATGACCTTCGGTACGGATATTAATGGTTTCATCGGTTCTCTTGATAAAGTCGGTCTTACCGGCGTCGGCATGGCTGTCCTGGAAAACGGGACGATTCCGGAAATGGCTTTCGTCGCCTTCCAGTGCATGTTCGCCGTCATCACACCGGCCCTGATTACCGGCGCTTTCGCCGAACGCATGAAGTTTCACGCTTTCGTCGTCTTCATCCTGCTCTGGGCTATCTTCATCTACAACCCCATGGCACACTGGGTCTGGGGCGGCGGCTTCCTGGCTAAACTCGGTGCCCTCGACTTCGCCGGCGGCCTGGTCATCCACATCCTCTCCGGTGTTTCGGGCCTGACCCTCTGCGTCCTCCTGGGCAAACGCTATGGCTATGGGAAAATCCCCATGGTTCCGCATAACCTGCCCATGACCGTCCTCGGCGCAGCCCTCCTCTGGTTCGGCTGGTTCGGTTTCAACGCCGGCAGTGCTCTCGGCGCCAACGCACTGGCTGCCAGCGCGTTCATCGCTTCTCAGGCCGCTGCCGCTGCGGCTACAGTCACCTGGGTCGCTGTCGAATGGATTGTCCAGGGTAAACCGACCATCCTCGGTGCCGCTTCGGGCTGCATCGCCGGCCTGGTTGCCATCACACCGGCAGCGGGCTTCGTCGCTCCCCTTCCGGCCTTGATCATCGGCGCTGTCGGCGGTGTCATCTGCTACTTCGCCGTCGCCGTCGTCAAAGCCAAACTCGGTTACGACGATTCCCTCGACGCCTTCGGTATCCACGGTATCGGCGGTACATGGGGCTCCATCGCCACCGGCATCTGGGCTACGACGGAAGTCAACCCGGCCGGGGCTAACGGCCTCTTCTACGGCAGCTCGGATTTGCTCGTCGCTCAGATTATTTCCACTGTCGTCGCTTACGCCCTAGCCATTGTCGGCACGTTCATCATCTTCAAGATCATCAGCCTCTTCATGACGGTCCGCACCGATAAGAATGAAGAAATCACAGGCCTGGATATTGGCGAACACGGCGAACGGGGTTATAATTATGCTATCATGTCTGGCAGCCCCTTCGGCGAAACGCCGACGACGCCGCTCGGCAATGCATCCTTGGACAATGCCGCCGTCAACAACGCAGGCATTAACGGTCGTAACTTATAGAGGTGATACGAATGGAAGAACATCCGATTACAAAAGTAGAAATCATCACTCGTCCGAGTAAATTGGAAGAGCTCAAAGAAGCCCTGAACAACATCGGTGTCATGGGCATGACTGTCAGCCAGGTCTTCGGCTGCGGCCTCCAGAAAGGCTACGTCGAAGTCTACCGCGGCCAGCGGTACAACATCAACCTCCTGCCAGGCATTAAAGTCGAAACGGTCGTCTGTGAAGTACCGGTCGACAAAGTCGTCGAAGTCGCCCAGAAAGTCTGCAAGACAGGCAAACCGGGCGACGGCAAGATCTTCATCTACCGCCTGAACGATGCCGTCCGCATCCGGACAGGCGAACGAGGACCTATCGCCATCATGGACGAAAAGTGAGTGTACAAACGGGGCTGTCGCATCGCGACAGCCCCTTTCAAGTTGTTAGTGGCTAGTTGTTAGTTGTTAGCGTATGATTTAATTTACTCGTAGGGCCGTCCTGTTAAGGCGGCCCGCTTTTTGTATATTAATCAATAGTATTTTCGTATTGTTTTATGCAAAATAGGTACTAGTATCTATTCTTTTTCTTGTTTACAATATAGCTGTACATATGTAGCATTCTATGGTTACATGTGAATATTTGAACAAGCAGAAAGGAAGAATCGCTATGCCTATGTCAGGTCCCAAGAAAACGAAGAAACGCTGGTTTATGTTATTCCTCTTATTTATCCTCACGGCCATTAACTACCTGGACCGGACGAATATGGCTGTCGCCGCGTCCAGCATGAGTCAGGAGCTCGGCTTCAACGCCGCCACCATGGGGTTGTTGTTCTCGGCCTTTTCCTGGTCTTATGGGCTCATGCAGATTCCCGACGGCTGGTTCATCGAACGCTTCGGCTCGCGCATCGCTTATACGGCGTCTCTGTTTTTATGGTCCCTGTTCACGATGTTCATGGGCATCGGCCGTTCCTTTGCTGCCCTCTTCGGCATCCGTCTGGCCATCGGTGCTGCTGAAGCGCCGGCCTTCCCGACGAACAGCCGCGTCGTCGCGACGTGGTTTCCCTCGCACGAACGGGCTACGGCGACGTCGATCTACACGGCTGGTGAATTCATCGGACTAGCCTTCCTGACACCGGTCTTGTTCTGGATCCTGGAAAGTTATGGCTGGCGGGAAATCTTCTATGTCACTGGTTTCATCGGCATCGTAGCCAGTCTCTTCTGGTATTTCCTCTACCGCGACCCCGGCGCCAATTCCGGCGCCAATGAAGCGGAACTGGCTTACATCCGCGAAGGCGGTGGCCTCGGCAGCCAGGCATCGGAAAAGCAGAAGATCACCTGGTCTCAGGTCACGGAACTCTTCAAGCACCGCCAGCTCCTGGGCATTTACTTGGGCCAGTTCGCCAATACGAGTACGATGTTCTTCTTCCTGACCTGGTTCCCGACGTATCTGGTCATGTCCAAGAATCTGCCCTTGCTGAAAGCTGGCATTTACGCCGTCATCCCCTATATCGGTGCCCTCATCGGCGTCCTCTTAGGCGGCTATTGGTCCGATTCGATGCTGCGCCACGGCAGTTCCCTGTCCAAGGCCCGCAAGCTGCCCATTGTCTGCGGCCTCCTCTGCTCGATGACCATTATGACAGCTAATTACTTCGATTCCCTCAACGCCATCATCACGGTCATGGCCATCGCCTTCTTCGGCCAGGGCATGGCAGCCATCGTCTGGAGTACTGTCGGCGACGTCGCCCCATCCCATTCGGTCGGCCTGGCCGGCGGCGTCTTCAACTTCATCGGCAACCTGGCCGGCATCATCACGCCCATCGTCATCGGCTTCATCGTCCAGGCAACGGGTTCCTTTGTCGGCGCCATGATTTTCGTCGGCTGCATTGCCGCTTTAGGCGTCTTTTCCTTTATCTTCATCGTCGGCGACATCCATCGGATAGAAGACTGATTACAAAGTCCCGCGCTGCCAGCGGGATAAGAGGAAATTACGGAATCGTTCTACGACAGGCAATACTTGGGACTGACGCAGAAGAGCTAAAAAAAGATAGCGCCGTTCAAAAGGATCGGCAATCGGGATCCGGTCGAGATGATAATATTGCAACGTATAAAAATCAGGTACTATCGCAACGCCATAGCCAGCTGCTACGAAGCCGGCCATGGCGTTGTCTTCTTCTACGTGGCAGGCAATCTTCAAATGGACGTCGGCCTGGTCCAGGAGTTCCTGTATCATCTTGCGGAGACCGCTGCTCTTATCGAAGGCAATGAAGGGATAAGGCTCCAGTTCCTTCAGAGAAACAGAGCCGCGATTGCTCAGGGGATGGCCCTTGGGAACAGCGACAACTAAATCTTCTTCAGCCACAGGATAAAACAGCACATCTGGCTCATTTTCGACAGAAGAACAGAGAGCGGCATCGATTTTTTCCTCTTTTAATTCTTTGATGAGCGCTGCTGTCGTCCCCTGGTGGAAGTCGAATGTGATACCGCCATTGCCTTCGGCAGCCTGGAACTGGGTAATCATCTCCGGGACCATCGTATAACCCATAGTATAAATGAAGCCCAGCGTAATTTTCCCCTGGTCCGGCCGCGTATAGGCCTTCATCAAGTCGACACCGCGGCCGAGTTCCTGCAATGACCGTTTGACATAGGGAAGGAACAGATGGCCATACTTATTCAAATAGATATTGCGCCCCCGTTTTTCAAAGAGCTGGATGCCCAGCTCTTTTTCCATATCACGGATAGCCCGGTTCAAACTCGGTTCGGTAATGTACAGGGCTTCGGCCGCTTTTCGATAGTGTTCAGTCTCGGCCAGTTTCAAGAAGTATTGAAGTTGCTTTAAATTCATGGTCTTCTCCTTTCACATACACATTTATCATAGTTCGTGATAATATTCCACAATCAATAGCTATATATACTATATTCTTTACAAAATAGCTATTAATAATAATTTTTACACTGATAGAACTATTCGTTTACCAAACAATTATAGATATATGATATTCCGCTATTTTATGCGATTATCCAGATTGCCAACTATTCTCCTTTGCAAGATAGTCTGCCCCACTTAACGCAGTTTACAAGGTTATTGTATCATTTTTGATAGTTTTTTTAAACTATTTTTGCCGATTTTAAGAAATTATGCTATTAGATTTCTCTCCGTATAATAAAGGCGTAACGAGAACATAGTTCTATATTTCACATAACACTGTTTCTATATATGAAGGAGGAACTCCCTTTATGAGTCAGCACTATCCGCACATTTTTGAACCGTTCACTGTCAAACGCACGACTTTCCGCAATCGCGTCGTCATGCCGCCGATGGGTTCAAACCTGGCCACCTTTACCGGTGAAGTTTCAGAAGAAATGAAAAACTACTACGGCCTCCGCGCCCGCGGCGGCACAGCCCTGATTACCGTCGAAAACGCCTGTATCGACTATCCCCTGGCTACGAACGGCACCAAGCAGCTGCGCATCGACAACAAGCAGTTCATCCCAGGCCTCTACGAATTGACGGAACGCATCCATCAGTACGGTGCCCTGGCTTCTATCCAGCTCAATCACGCCGGCGCTTCGGCTTATCCGGAAAGACTGAATGGTCTCCAGTCCGTTTCCTCTTCATCGGTTCCTTCCAAAGAAGGCAATCCGGCACCGCGTCCGCTGGAAAAATGCGAAATCCTCAACATCGTCAAGAAATATGCCGAAGCTGCCCAGCGCGCCGTCCAGGCCGGCTTCGATATGGTCGAAATCCACGGGGGCCATTCGTATCTTCTGGACCAGTTCTTATCGCCGTACTACAACAAACGGACTGATGAATTCGGCGGCTCTTATGAAAACCGGGCCCGCTTCGCCCGCCTCGTCGTCGAAGCCGTCCGCAAGGCCGTCGGCCCGTGGGTGCCCATTTCCTTCCGCATTTCAGCAGACGAATTCATCGAAGGCGGAAACACCTTGGATGATACACTGAAACTCTTGGAATACATCGAACCGGAAGTCGACATCATCAACGTTTCCGCCGCCGTCAACGACTCCATCCAGTACCAGATCGATAAATGCGACCTGCCTGACGCCTGGCGCGCCTACCTGTCGGAAGCGGTAAAGAAGAAATTCAACAAACCGGTCATCATTTCCGGCAATATCCGCAATCCCCAGGTAGCTGACCAGATCATCGCCGAAGGCAAGACAGACTTCATCGCCATCGGCCGCGGCCTCATCGCCGATCCCGATTGGGCCCGCAAAGCACAGAGCGGCCGTACCTGCGATATCCGCAAATGTATCTCCTGCAACATCGGCTGTGCCGATCACCGCATCGCCAAATCCCAGCCGATCCGCTGCACCGTCAATCCGGCTGTCTGTGGCGGCGAAGCCTATAAAAAGCAGAAAGTCACGCGCGATATCCACGTCGTCGTCATCGGCGGAGGTACATCAGGCCTGGAAGCAGCCTGCACGGCCGCTGAAGTCGGCTGCCGCGTCACCCTCATCGAACGGGAAGGCGAAGTTGGCGGCTTAGCCCGCAAAATCGCCCGCTTCCCGGAAAAGAGCCGCATCGAAGACTTCCCGGCTTATCTCGAACATCGGGCTGCCCAGCTGCCGAACCTGACCATCAAGTTGAACACGACGGCGACGAAAGAAATGCTGGCCGAACTCAAGCCGGACATCCTCTATGCCGCTACGGGTTCCAAGCCAATGCTGCCGCCTATTGAAGGCTTGCGCGAACTGACCGATGCCGAAGGCTCCCACATCCGTTCCATTTACGGCTTCATGGATAACATCCCTTACTATGAAGCCAACGCCGAAGGCAAAAAAGTCGTCATCATCGGCTGCGGCGCTGTCGGCCTGGACGTCATGGAATTCTTCACGCTGCGCAAAGCCGACGTCGCCATGATTGAAATGATGCCGTCCTTCGGGAAAGATGCGGACATCGTTTCCAAATCGACGTTCAAGGAACTTCTGGCAACCCATCCCGTCGACATGCATCTCGGCACGGCACTGCAGAAAGTCTGCCCGGACAAATTCATCGCATCCCACAACGGTGAATCTGCCGAATATCCCTTCGACTACGGTTTCATCTGCATGGGCCTCGTCCCGGATATCCCTGCTGACGACCCCTTCAAGACCTATGCCGAAGAACAGGGTATCCCCTTCTGCAACTTCGGCAACAGCCGCAAGACAGGCCAGATCATCCACGGCACGGAATTGGGCCGCAACATCGTCGCTACCATCGATATGATTGGCGGCTTCGACGACTAAGCTTTTTGTTCATCGTTCACCGTTCATCATAAAGTTTCCTAGTCATCCTTTATGATGAACGGACGACGAACACCACTACATTCATTTTTTGTGCAGTACCATGTGAAAATTAACACATGTATTTATAATCATTAATTATTAGGAGGATTTTATCATGGGTAAAATTGCAGTTACAGAACGCGTTACAGGTCATACGGAATTAATCGGTCTCATCGCCTATCCGATCCGCCACAGCATGTCTCCGACCATGCACAACGAAGCCTTCAAGAAATTAGGCCTCGATTACGTCTACGTCTGCTTTGAAGTCGACAACTCGACGCTGGAAGATACGGTCAAAGGCCTGCGCGCTATGAAAGTCCGCGGTTGGAATGTCTCCATGCCCAACAAAGGGCCGATTACACAGTACCTCGATAAATTGTCGCCGGCATCTCAGATCATCGGTGCCTGCAATACCGTCGTTAACGACAACGGCGTCCTGACCGGTACGATTACCGACGGTATCGGTGCCATGCAGGCCCTCAAAGACGAAGGTATCGAATACATCGGCAAAAAAATGGTCGTCATCGGTGCCGGCGGTGCTGCTACAGCCATTGAAGTCCAGGCAGCCCTCGACGGCGTCCGCGAACTGACGATTTTCAACCGCGCCGACGAATTCTACGCCCACGGCGAAGAAACGGTCAAGAAACTGCGCGAACGCACGGACTGCATCGTCAACATCTATCCTCTCGAAGACCATGCCAAATTGAAAGAAGAGCTGGACAGCGCCGATATCTACATCGACAGCACGTCGTGCGGCATGAAACCGTTGGAAGACGTCGTAGCCATCCCCGACAAATCCTATCTCCGCCCGGACTTGGTCGTCATGGATACGGTCTACGCTCCGCGCCAGACGAAACTCATGAAATGGTGCGACGAAGTAGGCTGCAAAAACTTCAACGGCCTCGGCATGATGCTCTATCAGGGTGCTGCTGCTTTCAAACTCTGGACTGGCAAAGAAATGCCTGTTGACTTCATTAAAGACGTACTTTTCTAAAATCGCCTAAAGGAGAATCATCTCATGGAACAGACACATTCCTACCGTCCCTTATGCCTCAGCCTGTATTTGAACTATTTCGTACACGGCATTGGCGTCATCATCCTGGCGCAGAACATGGATGCCCTGGCAGCACGCTGGGGCAGCATCGCCGATGTCGCCTGGGTCATTTCTATGCTCGGCATCGGCCGCCTCATCGTCTTATTCGTATCGGGTAAATTATCCGATAAATACGGCCGCAAGCCTTTTGTCCTGCTCGGCATGGTCACGTATATCGCCTTCTTCGTCGGTATCCTGCTCAGTCCGACATCGACTGTCGCCTGCATCTTTGGTATCCTTGCCGGGATTGCCAACTCTTTCCTCGACGCCGGTACCTACCCGGCTTTGATTGAATCCTATCCGGACAGTGCCAGCACGGTCACGGTTCTCTTGAAAGCCTTCATCTCAGCCGGCCAGTTCCTGCTCCCCCTGTTCATCGGTATCCTGGTATCGATGAACGCATGGTACGGCTGGTCCTTCATCGTAGCCGCCGTCATCCTGGCCCTCAATATCCCGGTCATGATGAAAATGGGCTTCCCCTCTATGAATCCTGCTGAAGAAGCCAAGGAAGAAGGGAAAGACGTCGCCGCGGCTTCATGGGTACCGAAATCCAAATGGTATCTCGAAGGTATCTGCTTCGTCCTCTATGGTTATATCTCTCAGGCTACGTTCTACCTCATCAGCCAGTGGCTCACGAAATACGGTGCCGCCGTCGCCCAGATGTCCGATATGGCAGCCCGTTCCCTCATGAGTTACTATTCGGTCGGTTCCCTGGCCTGCGTATTCTTCACGGCTTTCATCACGAAAAAAGGTATCCGTCCAATTACGCTTCTCGTCGCCTATACCCTCATTTCTACGCTTTCCATCAGCGGTCTCTATTTCATCCCGTCGGGCTCGCTGGCTCCTATTTTCTCGTTCATCGTCGGCTTTTCGGCTGCTGGCGGCGTCATGCAGCTCGGTTTGGTCATGATGACCGAAATGTTCCCGAAAGGCAAAGGCACGATGACCGGTATCTTCTACACGACCGGTTCCATTGCTTCTTTCACGATTCCCGTCATTACGGGATATATGGCTGACAGCGGCATCAACAGCATCATGGGCCTTGATGCAGCTATCGCCTTGGCAGGTTTCATCATTGCCTGCATCATCTACGTACGTTATAATAGCGTCATGAAAGAAAAACCCGCTGCATAAGTTATATTAGGAGGAATTTAAATTATGGTTAAAATCGGCAATGTTACCCTCGATAATGGTATGCCTAAAATCTGCGTTCCCATCGTCGGCCATACGGTTGACGAACTCGTCCAGGAATGCCGCTATCTCCAGGATAAAATCTACGACGTCGTCGAACTGCGCATCGACTTTTTGAAAGACGTCACGTCCCTCGACGCTGTCGGCGAAGCCTTGGCAACAGTCCGCCAGGAATTGCCAAACGGCGCTATCCTGTTCACCTTCCGTACTAAAGAAGAAGGCGGCGAAACGGAAGTTCCTGAAAGCTACTATTTCGACCTCATCGGCTACGCTATTAAAAGCGGTAAAGTCGATGCCGTCGACGTCGAATACTTCCGCGACCGCGCCAGCATCGAAAAAGTACTGGCCGTCGCGAAAGAACACGGCGTAACGGTCATCATGAGCAACCACGACTTCGACAAGACGCCGTCTTTCGATGAAATCACTGGCCGCCTCATCGGCATGAAGAAACTCGGCGCCGATGTGGCCAAACTGGCTTGCATGCCGAACTCGGCTAAAGACGTCCTGACCCTCTTGTCGGCAACAGAAGCCGTCAAATCCCAGTATCCCGATGAACCGATCATCACCATGTCCATGGGCAAACTCGGCGCCATCAGCCGCATCAGCGGGGAAATCTTCGGCTCTGCCCTGACCTTCGGTTCGGCTAAAAAAGCCTCCGCTCCGGGCCAGCTGGAAGTCACGACATTACAGCAAATCCTGCGTGCCCTCCATTCCTAATCAGGGCATGGCTTGAAGAGAGAATCACATAAGAAAAGGGCCTGGCTCGATACCTTCGTGCGCAGGCCCTTTTTATCCATCTTTCCTGCATTGACATTCACCTTCCACCCGTTATAATGATAGGGTATCCGCAAAAAAGAGCCTCGAAGGGGACGATAACAATGGCAAAAGAAAAGCTGTGGACAGGCCCATTCATATCCATGGGCAGCACGAATTTTTTTCAACTCATGACCCAATATATCTTAGTAACGACCTTGCCGCTTTGCATCATCAATACCTTTCAGGGAAGCGAAATCGAAGCCGGCCTGGCCATGACCTTTTTCCAGATTGGTACGAGCCTGTTCAGACCTGCAGCTGGTTATTTCGTCGATAAAGAAAACAAGCGCCACTTGCTGCTTTTCTCACTCATTGTTTTTCTCATCGTCATCGGTGCTTTTAACGGGATTGAAAATGCAGCCGAAATCTATGGGCTGCGGCTGCTCCACGGTATCATCTTCGCCCTGGCGACGACAACAGCGGCATCCATTGCCGTCCTGGTCATCCCCGCTTCACGCCGCGGCGAAGGGATTGGATATTTTTCAGTCACGACAAATTTAGCCATGGTCATTGGGCCTTTAGCCGGTCTGCTCTTATATAACGGCCTGGGTATGTCCGGCCTGTTTTTATCCTTGACGACCCTGGCTATCCTGACCTTAGTCATTGCCGCTATGGTTCCGCTGCCGAAGGCGGTCGTAAAACCAGTGCCTCAGGTACATGACGAACCGATATGGTCCCATATCATAGAAAAAAAGTCGCTGCCTGCCTCTCTGCTGGGCGGTCTTGTTTTCTTTGCTTACGGCGGTATCCTCACCTTTATCCCCTTATACGCTGCTGCTCTGAATCTATCGGACAGTACGGGACTTTTCTTTGCGATTTTCGCACTGGTCATCGTCCTCAGTCGTCCTGTCGTCGGCAATGTCTTTGACCGGATGGGAGCCAGCGCCATCGTGTACCCTGGCTTCATCATCTTTATGGCCGGCTTCATCGTCTTCAGCCAGGTGACTTCTCAGGTCACGCTCCTCATCGCCGCGGCTATCCTTGGCCTAGGCTTCGGCGCCCTGAGTCCGGCCTTCCAGACCCTGGCCATCCAAAGTGTCCCGCCCGAACGCGCCGGTGCCGCTACGGCGACGTACTTTTGGTTCCTCGACATCTTCGTCGGACTGGCGGCCATGCTGCTCGGCTTTATTGCCAAACTCTTCGGGTACATGCTGTTATACGGTGGAATCTGCACGGCTGTCACGGCCGCAGCTATGATATTATATTACTTTTTATTCATCCGCTCTGCTCATCAGGCATAGCGATTACTTTCAGGAGGAATTTTCCATGGGCAAAATCGCCATTACCGAACGTGTCACAGGCCATACGGAACTCATCGGCCTCATCGCTTATCCCATCCGTCACAGCATGTCTCCGACCATGCACAACGAAGCTTTCAAAAAATTAGGTCTCGATTATGTCTATGTCTGCTTTGAAGTCGATAACTCGACGCTGGAAGATACCGTCAAAGGCCTGCGGGCCATGAAAGTCCGGGGCTGGAATGTTTCCATGCCCAACAAGGGGCCGATTACCCGTTATGTCGATAAATTGACGCCGGTCTCACAGATTGTCGGTGCCTGCAATACCGTCGTCAATGACAACGGTGTCCTCACCGGGACCAGTACGGATGGCGTTGGAGCCATGATGGCCCTGAAAGCACATGGTGTCGATTACATTGACAAAAAAATGACCGTCATCGGTGCCGGCGGCGCTGCCTCTTCCATCCAGGTCCAGGCGGCCCTCGATGGAGTCCGAGAACTCACGATTTTCAACTTGAAAGATAAATTCTATGACCAGGCTATCGAATTGGTCGCCAAACTGAAAGACCAAACCGATTGCACAGTCAATCTCTACGACCTGGCCGACCACGAACAACTGCGCCAGGAGTTGGACAGCAGTGATATCTACATCGACGCCACGCCTTGTGGGATGCATCCACTGGAAGATGTCGTGTCCATTCCCGACCCGTCATATCTGCATCCCGGCCTGGTCGTCATGGATACCGTCTATGCCCCGCGTCAGACGAAACTGCTGAAATGGGCCGAACAGGCAGGTTGCCAGAATTTCAATGGCTTAGACATGATGCTCTATCAGGGCGCAGCAGCTTTCAAATTATGGACGGGAAAAGAAATGCCCGTCGACTTCATCCGCGACGTTTTATTCGATGACTAAGGAAAAAGGGCTATCGTTTGTAGTGCAGAGTTTGTAGTTTACAGAGTCCCCTTAAATTTAAAGCCATCCGCTAACCACTAACAGCTTAAAAGGTCCTGTCATTATGCGACAGGACCTTTTTTTCAGTCTATATCTTTTATGAGTTCTTCAAAGGCATCGAGTACTTCTTCGATGGTCTTGTTATTGGGGACGCGGTAGTCGGCAGCATTGCGGTAGAGGGCAATGCGTTCGTCATAGAGGTCGTAGACTTTCTGTTTGCCGTCTTTCAGCAAGGGGCGCGTCGATACGTCGACGTCGCTGACGATGTCTTCAGGCGAGCGGTCGAGGAAGAAGACCGTGCCGGTCTTCTTGAAGATGTCCATGTTTTCCGAGCGTTTGACGACGCCGCCGCCGCAGGCTACGACAATGCCCGATTTTTCTGCCAGGGACTGGCTGGCCCGGACTTCGGCATCGCGGAAGCAGTCTTCACTGACGGCGAAGAGTTCCGGTATGGTCTTGCCTTCCTGTTCGACGATGACGTCGTCGGCGTCGTAGAAATCGCGGCCCAGGCGCTGTGCCAGGGCTTTGCCGAAAGTGGTCTTGCCGCTGCCGGGCATGCCGATGATGATGATGTTCTGTTTATTATTCATAGTAGTGTTCCATCTCCTTAGCGATTTGTTCGATGACCGAGAACGGGATGTCCCGGCCCATCCAGATTTCTTCTGAGCCGATGGCCTGTGCGACGAGCATGTACATGCCGTTCAGGGTCTTGGCGCCGTGACGGCGGGCGGCCTGCAGTATCTGCGTGTCTTTCGGGTTGTAGACGATGTCGACGACGGCTGGGAAAGTGGCGATGATCCGTTCCGATACGGGACAGCCATTGACGTCGGGGAACATGCCGACGGGTGTGCAGTTGACCAGGACGTCGCCGCCTTGGGAATGTTCAAAGTCCTGATAGTCGATGGTATCGGCACCGACGGTCTCGGTAAAGGCGTCGAATTCCGTCTTCGAGTGAGGATGGCGGGATACGACGGTAATCGACTTGGCACCGCTGTCGGCCAAGTACTGGATGATGGCCCGGGCACCGCCTCCGGAACCGAGGACGACGCAGTTCTTTTCTTTGACGCCGATTCCGGCATGGTCCAGGGAGCGGCCGAATCCGCCGTAGTCTGTATTGTAGCCGAAGGTGCCGTGGTCTGTGAAGTGGATCGTATTGACGGCACCGATGATACGGGCTTCGCGGGAAATATCCGTCAAGTACGGCATAACGTCGAGTTTGTAGGGAATGGTGACATTGGCTCCCGTATACCCTTCGTCGCGCAGGCGCTGAAGTTCATTGGGGATATCGTTGCGGTCCATTTCCAGGACGCCGTACTGATGCTGCCCCTCGACCTGTAAGATTTTGAATAATTTTTCGTGGATTGCCGGGGAAGCCGTATGGCCTAACTTAGCCCCGATGACGCCTAATTTCATCTACATTCCCTCCTTGATCGGATACGTAATTCCCTAAGATTTTAAAATAATTGCAGTGTTCTGCCAGGTTATGCAGGACCCGGGTTGTCGCCGGATTGCGCAGGTTGCCCATGACATCGATGTGGAAGAAGTATTCAAAGGGCCGGCCCTTGAGGGGCCGCGATTCCAGATGAGTCATGTTCATGCCGTTATAGAAGAAGTAGCCCAGGACGTGATACAAGGCGCCTGGCCGGTGCTGTGTCGTCAGGACCAGGGTGATCTTGTCGGCCTCTGGGGACTGTTCCATATCGGCGGCGATGATGAAGAACCGCGTATAATTCATGGTATTATCGTTAATATGTTCCACCAGGACATCAAGGCCGTACATATCAGCTGCCGTCTTGTTGGCAATGGCAGCGATATGGGGGTCCCCCATTTTTTGAACCTGTTCGGCACTCTGAGAGGTACTGAAATAGGGGTGGAGCTGCCATTCGCCGTGGTGTTTGAGGTAACTACGGCACTGGTTGAGTCCCTGCGGATGAGAATAGACTTCGCGGATGTCTTCGAGTTTCGTCCCTGGCAGGGTCAAGAGGCAATGCTCTACTTTGACATATTTTTCTCCGACGACGCAGCAGTCGTAACGATGGATGAGGTCATATACGTCGGTGATGCCGCCAGTCGACGAATTCTCGATGGGCAGGACGCCGTAACGGGCCTGACGGGTAGCGACGGCCTGAACGACGTCTTCAAAGTGAGAGCCATAAGCAGGCGAAATATTCTTGCCGGCAAAATAGGACTTCATGGCTTCATACGTATACGATCCGGGCTGGCCGAAACAGGCGATGTTCAATGGCATATCTTCAGACGCATCCATTACCAGCACCGCCCTTTCTCCGACAGGCAGACGTCGAGGATGGCCCAGGCAGCGGCCGCTTCGACGACGGGAATGGCGCGCTGGACGATGCAGGGATCGTGGCGGCCCTTGATGACGAGGTCGCAGTTTTCCTGCGTGTCCGTGTCGATGGTTTCCTGTTTCTGGCTGATCGACGCCGTCGGCTTGACGGCCAGGCGGAAGACGACGGGCATGCCGTTGGTGATGCCGCCGTTGATGCCTCCGTTGTGGTTGGTCCGGGTCTTGACGGCATCGCCATCGTAATAAAAGGCGTCGTTGGCCTGGGAGCCGCGGAGGTCTGCCAGGGCGAAGCCGTCGCCGAATTCGATGCCCTTGACGGCCGGTACGGAGAACATCATGTGACTGAGCTGGCTTTCGACGGAGTCGAAGAACGGGTCGCCGATGCCGGCAGGAAGACCTGTCACCATACATTCGATGACGCCGCCGACCGAATCGAGGTCGTCCTTGGCCTCCAGGATTTTTTCTTCCATCGGGCCGGCCTGGGCCTTATCGAGGACGGGCAGTGTTTCTTTTTTCAAGGCCTGCAAAGTTTCGGCTGTTTCCCCTGTGGCCTGGAACGGTTTATCAGCAATACCGGCCAATCGCAGGATATGGGAGCCTACGGTGATGCCGTGGCGGGCCAGTATCTGCGAAGCGACGGCACCGGCAAAGACCAGGGGCGCCGTCAGACGGCCTGAGAAGTGGCCGCCGCCGCGGTAATCGTTGAAGCCGCCATAGCGTATCTTGCCGGAATAATCGGCATGGCCAGGCCGCATGATGTGGCGCAGCTGGTCGTAATCCCGCGAGTGCTGGTCACTGTTGCGGATGATAGCGCACAGCGGCGTCCCCGTCGTATGGCCGTTGAAAAAGCCGCTTTGCACTTCAAAGGCATCTTTTTCCGAGCGGGCCGTGGACATTTTATTCTTCCCCGGCGCGCGGCGGGCCATTTCGGTCCGGACGGCGTCCCAGTCGATGGCCTCGCCCGACGGCAGGCCGTCGAGGACGGCGCCGATAGAAAGGCCGTGAGATTCACCGAAAATCGTAAGGCCGATCGTTTTTCCAAAGGTATTCATTTTACTCCCCCTCCTTTTGGATGATGCCGCCTAAGGCCTGGAAATCCTGCCAGAATTCCGGATACGATTTGCGGACACATTCGGCCCCTTCGATGCGCAGCGGCTGGCTGCAGCGCTGGGATGCGACGGCCAGGGCCATGGCGATGCGATGGTCGTTCCAGCCGTTGACCGTACCACCGGTAAAGCCGCCGACACCGTGGATGATGAGGCCTTCGTCTTCTTCTTCGACGTCGCCGCCGATTTTGTTGAGCTCTGTAGCCATGGCGTGCAGACGGTCACATTCTTTCAGCCGCACCCGGCCGGCATGAATGATGCGGGTAATGCCCTTGGCACAGGACGCCAGGACAGTCAGGACCGGGACCAGGTCCGGGCAGTCTTCGACGTCGATGACCCGTCCAGTCAGTTCTGACGGGCAGGCCGTCAATTCCGTCTTGCCTTCGACTTGGCCGCCCATGTCGCGGATGAGAGAGACGATGACTTCGTCGCCCTGAGACGATTTCGACCGCAGACCCGTGCAGCAGATAGCCCGGCCCAGGCTGCCGGCCGAGAGCCAGAAAGCGGCCTGGGAATAATCACCTTCGACGACATAAGTCCCGGATTGATAGTGCTGATTGCCGGGAATCCGATAGGAGCCGTCCCATTCTTTATCGATGACGATGCCGTGCTGGCGCAAGCAGTCGAGGGTCATGTCGACATAGCTGGCCGATTCCAGCGGCGTCGTACTGCGCAGGACCGAGTCGCCGTCGAGAAGGGGCAAGGTCATGAGCAGGCCCGTGAAGAATTGAGAGCTGACGTCGCCGGCCAGGGAATACGTCCCGGGCTGTAAGGTCCCCGATACGGTCAGGGGCAGGGCGCCTTCCGTCGTTTCATAAGTGATGCTCTTTTCATCAAAGAGTTCATAATACGGCGTCAACGGCCGTTTGGCCAGGCGGCCTTTGCCGGAAAAAGTAACCTTATTGCCGCTGAGGATGGCGACGGGAATGAGAAAGCGCAAGGTCGATCCCGATTCATTGGCATCGACGGCCAGCGGCTGACCCTGAGGCTTCAAGCCGCCTTGGACGCGATAGGCAGCCCGTCCGGGATGAGGCGATACGACAGGTGTAATGGCGGCACCTAAGGCCCGCAGGATATCACACGTCGCTTCGATGTCCTGGGATAAGGAAATGTTGTCGACCAGGCTTTCCCCTTCGGCCAGGGCCGCGCAGATGAGGTCGCGGTGGCCGATGCTTTTGGAAGAGGGCGCTTCTACCGTCCCTTGTAAGGTATGTGGTGTAATGATGACATTCATTGGGCGTCCTTCTTTCGGATGTATTTCGGCAGGTCTTCCGCAGCCAGCGGCAGCAGGCGGCCCTTGCCGATTTCTTTGAGGATGATGAGAGTCATGTGATTGCCGCGCATCTTCTTATCGTTGCTGATGTAAGGGATGAGGTCTTCGGCCGACGCATCGACATCAGTGGGCAGGCCGTACTGTTCGAGGACCTTGCGCAGCCGCGCCGTCGTCCCGGCTTTCGTCAGCCCCATGGCTTCGGTGACGCCGGTCAGCATGGACATGCCGGCAGCGACGCCTTCGCCGTGGGTGTAGTGGCCGAAGCCGTAACAGCCTTCGATGGCGTGGCCGATGGTATGGCCGAAGTTGAGGATCATGCGCTCGCCCATATCGAGGACATCCCGTTCGACGAGGTCGGCCTTGCTCTTACAGCAGCGTTCGATGATTTCTTCCCAATGCTCGAAAATAGACTGATCATCGAGTCTCTCTAAGAGTTCAAAGAGGGCCAGGTCGCGGATGCAGCCGTATTTGATGACTTCGCCCATGCCGTCATGGATGAAGCGCTTGGGCAAGGTCTGTAAAAGGGTCGGGTCGATGAGGACGCCTTTGGGCTGGTAGAAATTGCCGGCCTGATTCTTGCCGCTGGGAAGGTCGATGCCGACTTTGCCGCCGACACTGCTGTCGACTTGGGAAATGATCGTCGTCGGAATCTGGATAAAGGGAATGCCGCGCAGGAAGGTCGCTGCCGCGAAGCCGCCGAGGTCGCCAGTGACGCCGCCGCCGAAGGTGATGACGTAGTCGCTGCGGGTAATGCCGGAATCAGAGAGCTGCTGATAGAGGTCGAGGAGCGTCGCCGCGCATTTATGTTCCTCCCCAGCCGGGAAGACCAGGCGGTGGACGCGGAAGCCGGCGCCGGTCAGGGCCGTTTCCAGCCGCTGTCCGTAGAGGGCATCGACGTTCGAGTCGGTAATGACGGCCAGGGTCCGCGATTTCGTCAGGTTGCGGATATAATCGCCAGCCCGGTCGAGAAGGCCATTTTCAATATGGATATCATAAGAGTCTTTTCCTAAATCAACGTGAATGTGTTTCATGAACTAATTCCCTTCTCCGCATAGCGGCTTGCTGTAAAAAACGGGTCATCCCTTGGGCATCTTCTTCGGCCAGCATGGTCGAGAAAGATTGCAGGGCTGCGCTGAAGCGGTTGATTTCATACAAGAGGTTGTCTTTATTGGATAAGAACAGCTTGGTCCACAGCGGCGCATTGATGTCGGCAACCCGCGTCCCATCGCGGAAACTGCCGGCTACAAAATACTTGGTCAGCGTATTCATGGATTCGCTGTTGACCAGGGCCGTCGCCAGGACGTGGGGCAGGCTGCTGGTATAAGCGATGAAGCGGTCGTGATCTTCCGGCGTCACGCGGATGACGTGGGAACAGCCCAGGGCCATGGCCATATCCTTCACACCCCGGATATGGTCTTCGTCGTTGCCCGCCATGGGGACGAGTATATAATTGGCACCGTTGAAGATATCGGCACTGGCCATGGCATACCCCCGGCCTTCACGGCCTGCCATGGGGTGACCGGGCACGAAATCGACGCCTTCCGGGAGAAGAGCGGCAATGGCCGTCGCCGTATCTCCTTTGATACCGGCTACGTCCGTCAAAACCGCCCCCGGTGCAAAGAAGGCTTTATTCTCTGCCAGGAACCGTATCATCACATCGGCGGCCGTACAAAAGATGACCAGATCCGCCTGCTTCAATGCCTTACTGCCAGCCGTATAGGTTTCATCGACCATGCCTTCCTGCTTAGCCTGGTGGAGGGCTTTTTCATCGGGATCGATGGCGATAATATGTCCGACGCCGATGCGCCGCAGGCCGCGGGCATAGGAACCGCCGATGAGACCCAGGCCGACGATGGCCACAGTCTGTTTCGTATTAAAACCACTAGCTTCCTTATCCATGATTGTCTCCCCCTGTATCCCTTATATTTCCCGACCGACGACGGGTGCCAGTTTGCGGAGCGAATCCATGAGGTCGGCAAACATGGCCGGCGTAATCGACTGAGCGCCATCGCACCAAGCCTTGTCCGGGTCGTTGTGGACTTCGATCATCAGGCCGTCAGCACCGGCAGCGACGGCGGCTTTGGCCAGGTCGGCTACCATCCAGCGCTTGCCCGTCGCATGGCTCGGGTCGACGACGATGGGCAGGTGGCTCTGGCGTTTGACGGCCAGGACGGCACTCAAGTCGAGGGTGTTGCGGGTGTACGTTTCAAACGTCCGGATTCCCCGTTCGCAGAGGATGACGTTGTGGTTGCCTTCGGCCATGATGTATTCAGCCGACATGAGCCATTCTTCGATGGTCGCGCTCAGGCCCCGCTTGAGCAGGACTGGCTTGCGCGTCTTACCGACGGCTTTGAGGAGGTCGAAGTTCTGCATGTTCCGGGCCCCGATCTGGATGATATCGACGCCATCTTCGAGGAAGACCGGCAGTTTGTCGGCCGACATGATTTCCGTAATGACCGGCAGTTTCGCCTTGCGGCCGGCGTCGCGGAGCATGTCGAGGCCCTTGTTGCCCAAGCCCTGGAAGGAGTACGGCGAAGTACGCGGCTTAAAAGCACCGCCGCGAAGGATGTTGGCACCGGCCTTGGCGACGTCGCAGGCGACGCCTTCAATCTGATCCGGCGTTTCAATGGAGCAGGGACCGGCGATGACGGCCAGTTTCTTGCCGCCAATGGTCACGCCGCTGTTGCCGACGGGAATGACCGAATCCTGGGGATGGAACGCCCGGCTGGCCCGTTTGTACGGGACTTCGACACGCATGACCTTGTCGACGCATTCATAGCTCTGTATCTGTTCGACATCGACGACTTCCGTATTGCCGACGAGGCCCATAACAGTCTGGCGGGCGCCTTTACTGATATCGACCTGCAGGCCCTTGGCCTTGATGGCATCGACTAATTTTTTCGCTTCTTCTTTCGGTGTGTTTGCTTTCAATACAATGATCATAACTTTTTTTCCTCCATTCCAGCAACAAAAAAAGCAGACTCACATGAGCCTGCTTCTAAGATTCTCGTTTATCGCCTTTTCCTCGCGTCTTGCTTAGGCAGCCATAGCCGGCTGGCACGGAAAAGGTGGAAGTCTTCTCATGCTTACATCGGTCTTATTGAATTCGTCGTAGCAAAAATAACCAGCGCTAAAATACAGGTAGCCCCAGCTAAAATAAGTAAAGACGTATTCAATTACCTGATGTAAGAATGACGTGTTCATAGGAATCTCCTTGTGCAACATTTAAAAATTCGTTGTCGTCATTGTATACCCCGGGGAAATAATTGTCAAGGTAAAAAAACAGGGATTCTCTGTATAGATATGAGAATCCCCGTGGACAATCGTTTTACTGGTGGATATATTGTATACTATTTTTGCATATCATCTATGCCTTTCACCAAGAAGGCGGAATGGCTGTCGTGACGACGCGGAACGTATAGCCCTGCCCTTTCAGGAGATGGATGATGTCCGGCAGGGCGTCGACGGTCGCACCGTGGCCATAGGCATCGTGCATGAGGATGACCAGATGGCGATGGAGATAGGGCCGCAATTGCAGCTGCTGCTTAATGTTTTCCACTTCTTTATCGGCTGTCTTGCCCGTCCCGTCGGCATCGCCGGTCAAGGCATTCCAGCCGACTTCGATATAGCCGATGTTGTTGATAGCCGTCCAGAAGTCCTTGGTGAAGTGCCCTTCCGTCCCGCCAGGAGCACGGGAAATGATGGGCCGGACGCCGAGAATCTTATAAATTTCTTCTTCTGTCTGCAAGAGCTCGTCCGTGTAGGCCTTGGGCGAAACGTATATTTTCTTATAATCATGCGTATACGAATGGACGCCGATGGCATTGCCGGACTGGTATATTTTCTTGACCACATCAGGATAGCGGACGACATTCTGGCCGGTCAGGAAGAAGGTAGCATGGATATTTTCCTTTTTCAGGATGTCCAGGATGCGCGACGTATTCTTATCGTTCGGGCCGTCGTCAAAGGTCAGGTAGACGACGTTGTCACCATAATAATAATCCCGCGTCTTGCCGTATGTCGTGGGCAGGCCCTTTTCCTGACGCTGCCGGGTCGTATATTTATCGTACACCGGTTTATCATTATCGACAGGAGGCAGGGAGAAATCATCGCCGATCAGAGCTACGTCAGGCTTGTTGGAAAGGACCTGCGGCACCGGGATATGCCGGGCTTCGGCCGCTGCCATGACGCGGTCGCGGTCGAAATTCAGGAAAAGCCCCAGCGAAGCCAGGAAGAAAAGTAAGATACATCCCAAAAACAGTCTGCCTTTTTGTTTCATTTTTGCTTACATCCGTTTCTTTTTGACATTACCATAGTGAATATACTGGCGTATCGTACACGTTTCCCGATAGCCATCGGCCAGGACGCTGGCCGTCAGGTCGAAGTCTTCCAAATCGTCGAGGAGGGCTTCGGTCATGCGGTGCTGGACGGCATTATAGCCCGTGCAGAAGAGGATCCGCGGGCAGCGCACGCCGCGGAACAGTCCCCGCGGATGCTTGATGAGCTTGGCCAGCATGGCCGGCGTAATGACAGCGCCGCAAGGACGGCCCATGATGGCCGCTGCCGTTTCGACGCCTTCGATTTTTTCGGCGCTGATGACGTTGCCCAGCATCTGTAAATTGAGGACACCGATGACGGTATCGCAGGAAGCCGGCAGGGGCACATCGTCTGCCAGCGGGGCCTTGAGCCACTTATTGCCGGCTGCATCGCCTTCGATGAGGATGTACCAGGCCGGGTGGCGCATCTTGATGTCATCGATGACCTTGGGGTCGAGGCCGATATAGCGGTCCTGGTCGTCGAGGCCGGCGAACCACGCCGGGACGTGGCCGGCGGCAATGCGTTCGGCGCAGAAGGCTTCGCCCTTTTCCATATCTTCCGTGCAGATGACGTCAAAGGGTTCGACATTATCGACACGCGTGCTGTCCATGGGAACGATGCTGCTGACCATGATCGGCAGATGACCGCCGTGGCCGTAAGTCCCCAGCCGTTCCAATACGGTCGTCTTGCCACCGGCACCGACAATAGCCGTAATGCCGGGTTTCAACATACGTCGCCAACGATTATCTTCAAACATGAAAGTACCCCCTTCTGGAATTCACTTCTTCACAACATAACGATTATAGCCTTTCCAGGCCGATTTGATGAGGCCGCGGACCATATCGATGGTCAGGGCCCGCCGTTCTTCTTCGGAGCAGGTGCCGAAATTGCCGAAATCGAGTTCTTCACTGGCCAGATGGGCCACATTTTCTTTGACGGCCATGCCCTTTTCCGTCAGTTCTTCACTGGCCGAGCGGGCAATGGCAGCCAGGCCGGGACGGCCGCCGACGACGATGCACCACGAATCTTCCCGCATGGCGACGGCACCGACCAGATACGGTTCATCTGCCGGCAGCTTGCGATAGGCTTTATAGGCCGTATAGACGGCTTCTTTGGCAATGGAAATGCCCGTTACCAGTTCGCCCATGGGCGGGCAGTGCAAATAGTCATCCAGGCTCATGCAGCCTTTATCCTGCAGCTGTACATCGACGTGGAGGGACAGGAGGATCGGCAGGAGGACGGAAAAAGGCGCTTTCCCCGAAATGACGCCGCCCAGCGTGCCGTAGCGCTGGACGTTTTTATCGGCTACGTCACTGATGGCCTTGCTGATGGCTCCGCCGGCAAACTCCTGGATGACCGGGGAAATCTTGATCTGCCAAAGCGGTGTCATGGCGCCGATGACGATGTCGTCTTCCCGTTCTTCGATATACTGCATCCCGGCTTTCGACAAATCGACAGCCAGGTCATAATGGTCTTTTTTATATTTCAAGCCCTGCGTTCCCGCCAGGAAAACAGCCGACGCAGCCCGCCGATAAGCAGCGTAGGCTGCGGCCGGATTATCCGGGACCAGGGTCGTCGTACTGGTAATCACGATACTGAAAATCTCCTTTCTGCCTAGTTAAGGGATGTCGTCGAAGAACCAGTCTTCCAGGGCCACGTTCGGCCTGTCCTTGTTGAGCAGGAAAGACCCGCCACATTCATCGACGACAGCATCGACAAGGGCGTCGACGCCGATGTCGCTGCACAAATCCATTTCTTCTTTATATAAAAGGATGGGCATGAGAAGTTCCACCGTCGTACCATCGGCCATGGAAACGCCGCCCAGCTGACCTTCAAACTGGACGATGACCAGGCCGGACAGGACCGTATCCCTGGCAAAAGGCTCATGGCTTTCCGAGTTGGGCAGGAGAAAGCCATAGGACATCCACACATCATGGACGTGCGGGAACCGCCCCAGCTCCATGAGCAGCCAGATGGGCCAGGCTTCTTCGTCGTTTAGGGAAATATCCCGGTCCTTGCGGAAGGGCCAATCAGCCGGCAGGATGAGGCAGAGTTCGCCGTAGCCTTCTTTCCCGGTCACAAATTCGCCAGCCGGGTAATGCATGGGAGCGGCACTCATGCCGATGGTATGAAGGAGATAGAAGGGTTCTTCTACCGTAGGATATAAGAGCTCTACGTCCACTGCCAGCGGCGTCCCGTCCGGGTCCTGGAAGACACTCCACTGCCGATGAGGAAAGAGGCTGTGGAAATAAGCCTGGACGGCGCGGCCATATTCCTCGTGAGGCCGCTGTATCTTCAAGGTGTCCATCAAGGAAAAAAAGCGAGGCCATCGATAGGACGTAATCGGTAAGGTACTCATCGAATCCCCCCTTTTCGTTATATTCAGCTTCATTATAACATAAATGAGCCAGCTCTGGGCAACCAAAAAGGGGCGCCGCGAACGCGAAGCCCCTCTCCACTATCATGACGATAGACTTTTTAGCCCTCAGGGTTCGTGCCGGAGGGATTCACTGAATCTCATCGCCTGTTCAATTGACGGGATATATCATATCAATAAATAGGGAAATTGTCAAATCACAGCGCCTTCGGCGCGCCTTGTAAAAGGCAGGACGGTATAGTAGAATAAAGGAGAATGGAACGCACTATATTAACCGCAAAGGGATGACTACATTGAAGGTACGCTGGGTAGAATTAAACCGTTTTGAAGCTGAACTGATCCTCGAATTCGCCTGCCAGCCCAAGGATGCTCCCGTTTCTGCCAGCCTGTGCCGTATGATATACCGCCGTCTCGAAGGCCAGCCGGCACTGGCACAGAACCAGCCGGGACTCCAGGACGGGGAGGCGTAAAAGGCAGCCTCACTCTTCCATCGCTTTTTCTAATCGAGCGGCGATGGCCTTCCCCGTTTCGGTCCGGGCCAGGCCGCCATCGGAGGTTTCTTTCAGGGCGACTGGCATGAGGCGGCCGATTTCTGCCATGGCCGCAATGACTTCATCTGGCGGGATGACGCTCTTGATGCCGGCCAGGGCCATTTCAGCAGCCGCCAGGGCTTCAACGGCAAAGACGGCATTGCGCTTGATACAGGGCACTTCGACCAGGCCCGCTACGGGATCGCAGGCCAGGCCCAGCGTGTTTTTCATGCACAGGGCAAAGGCCTGGAGGATCGTATCGTTATCGCCGCCGGCCATTTCGGCCACGGCCGCTGCCGCCATAGCCGCAGCCGTCCCACATTCGGCCTGGCAGCCGCCGACGGCACCGGCGACAGAGGCATTGCGGGAAACGACGGCGCCGATACCCGCTGCCGTGAACAAAGCATCGACCAGTACGGGACGGGGCGTCTGCATTTCTTCGGCAGCGGCCATCATGACGGCCGGCACGATGCCGCAGGAACCGGCTGTCGGGCAGGCAACGATTTTGAACATCTTGGCATTGGCTTCACTGACGGCCAGGGCATAGACAGCCGCCTTATGCGCCAAGGGGCCCAGTAAATTCGGCGCCTTTTCAGCCAGTTTATGGGCATCGCCGCCAACGAGGCCGCTGACCGATTTCCCCGGGTCCTTCATGCCGGCATCGATGGATTCCTGGAACACATCGAGACGGCTGGCCATGATGGCCCGTACTTTTTCTTCCAGTTCTTCTGACGACTCTACTTCATGACGCACGACGATGTCTGACAGAGTCGTCTTTTCTTTTTCTGCCAGGGCCAATAAGTCATGAAGGGTCTTATATTCATATTTATACATCTTATTCCTCCTAGAGCGGCAGCAGCGTGACGACGCTTTCAATGGCTGTAATATTCTGTATCATGTGGACGATTTCATTGGGAACAGGGCTGTCCGTGCAGACGATCATGACGGCTGTTTCGTTCTTGGCACTGCGGAAGACGCGCATATTCGATACATTGATATGACCGATGGCCAGGACCGTCGTCGCCTGGGCGATGATGCCCGGCTGGTCCCTGTGGACCGTAATCAGTGTATGTTCTTCCCCATTCAGGGCCACTTCTGCTCCGTTGATTTCGCGGATTTCGATTTTACCGCCACCCAGGGAGACGCCGAGGACTTCCATCTTCCGGCCAGACGCGCCGGTCATGGCGATGCGTACCGTGTTGGGATGGTCCACTTCTTCATCGGACCGGTGGAATTCAATAGCCAGGCCCTGGTCTGCGGCAATGGCAAAGGACGTGCGCAGGCGGACATCGTCGGCAGAAAAGCCGAGCAGGCCGGCGACGAGGGCCCGGTCCGTACCGTGACCCTTATAGGTTTTGGCAAAAGAACCATAGACAGTGATGACCGCCTTTTTCGGTTCATCTTTCAGGATTTCCCGGGCCATGAGGCCAATCCGGGCGGCACCTGCCGTGTGGGAACTGGACGGCCCGATCATGACAGGGCCGACCACATCAAAAACTCCCATGAGAAAACCTCCTTACAGTTTTTATAGTCTGATTTCTTGTTGTAGATGTAAGCTATAAATGTACGTTTCTTCGACGGGCCGGTGCGTAATCTGTTCTACAGCCCGCTTGTATAACGCCAGCTGGACGGCATAGCGGCTGCGGAAGGCGTCTGCCGTCTCCAGCCGGTCCGACTTATAATCGACGAGGATCCAGGCATCATCTTCGCGGAAAAGGCAGTCGATAACCCCTTGGATCAAAATCTGTTCGCCCGTTTCTGTCTCAGGCAGAGGATCGCCGCCAGCTAACAGGACCGTGAAGGGATATTCGCGATGCAGTTCCGGCGATTCGGCCATGCGCCGGCCTATATCGGACTGACAGAAAGCTGCCAGGGCCGGCACATAGACCAGTTTGGCCTCTTCCCGGCTCAACAGGCCCTGGCGGACAAAGGCGTCGATTTCACGACGCAAAGTCGCCGTCGTCTGATCGGCAGCCGGCGTGATATACTGCAAGGCCTTGTGCAGGGCCGTCCCGCGCTGAGCTCCGCTGACAGCCGCTTCTTCTCCGGCCAGCCAGGGCGGCAGGGCGGCAAAGGCATCGTCCTCACCGGGCGCCGTCGGGATGACGGCCGCAGCCGGGACAGACAGGGCGGCTTCGTCTTGCAGTTCATCGCTGTGCAGTTCCTGATATCGCCGCTTGACTTCGGATACGGAAAACTTGGCCGCTGTCCGGACAGCCTGGGGATAGGCATACTGCCAGGATAACTGTTCGTCCAGCCAGGACGGGACAGGCGTGCCGGTCAAGTCGCCGCGCCGCAGGGCTTCCAGCCGCGGTTCCCCATCATAGGCGCCTTCTTCAACAGTCCCTGCCGGGACGGCCCTGGCGATGCGCACCTGCCAGATTGCATCCTGCCAGGCCGCACCGGGACGGGCATAATCAGCATCGGCCTTGGCCCCGAAGGGGGCCAGGGCGGCCGGCATGACCCAGTCGAAATACGATTTGGCCTGAGCCGGATTGAGGCGGCTCGTCCAGCGCTGCCAGTCACGGTCGATGTGGCTGCTGTGGCCCGTCAGGATGAGCTGGTCCCTGGCGCGGGTCATGGCGACATAGAGGATGCGCTCTTCTTCGGCCGTCCCTTCCCAGCGCAGCTGGGCGGCGATACCACTCCAGATGAGCGTCGGATAGGACATGCGCCATTCCGGGTCGTACTGCTTGAGACCGATGCCCAGGCGATTGTGAAAGAGTATCTGGTCCTGCGTGTCGCGGCGGTTGAAGGCCTTGCCCATATCGGCGACGAAGACGACGGGGAATTCCAGGCCCTTGCTCTTATGGATACTCATGATGCGCACGACGTCTTCCTTTTCACTGACGACTTTAGCCGGCGCCAGGTCCAGGCCGTCTTCTTTCATCTTATCCATGAGCTGCAGGTAGCGGAAGAGGCCGCGGAAGCCGGCTTCTTCGTACTGACGGGCCCGGTCGTACAGGGCTTTCAGATTGGCCTGGCGCACGTCACCGCCAGGCATGGCCCCGACGAAGTCGACATAAGCCGTATCATCATACAGGCGCTGCAAGAGTTCTGCCACGCCGTGGCGGCGGCTGTACGTGCGCCACGAATCAAAGGAAGCCATGAACTGCTGCAGGTCCTCTTTTTCATCTACGCCGTCGGCCAGCGAAGCGACAAAGGCAGGCAGGTTCTGCCACAGCGTCCCGTCACCGGCCAGGCGGACACCGGCCAGGGCCGTCTCATCCAGGCCGACCAAAGGCGACCGCAGGACAGCCGCCATGGCCAGGTCCTGTTCGGGATTATCGATACAGCGCAGGAGGGCCAGCATGACCTGGACTTCGACGGCGGCAAAATAACCGCCACTCTGTTCGGCATATGACGGGATGCCTCCTTCCTGCAGGGCCTGGATGAGGACGTCGGCCTTGCCGGCCATGGAGCGCAGGAGGACGACGATATGGCGATAAGACAAGGGCTCCAGCGTGCCGTCTTTGCGGGCTGCCATGCGGCCGCTGGCCAGGAGCTCGCCGATGCGGCCGGCAATGAAGCGACATTCCTTTTCAAAGGCCGTGCTGCCGTCGTCGTCTTCCTCGTCACTCGGCGTCGGCACGATGTCGACTTCGACAGGCCCGCCGATCCAGCGTTCATCGTCCGGAGCCTGACGGCCGGCGTAGAGTTTTTCCCGTTCCCCATAATCCATGCCGGCCGCTTCTGCCGTCATAGCCCGCGAGAAGACAGCGTTCACGGCGTCGAGGACGACCGGAACGCTGCGGAAATTCCGCCCCAGGTCGATGCAGCGCTGCACGGCTTTTTCATCGCGGCTGAAAGACTGGTATTTCTCCAGGAACAGCGTCGGGTCGGCCAGGCGGAAGCGATAGATGCTCTGCTTGATATCGCCGACCATGAAGCGGTTGTCCTCACCGGAAACGAGGCGGGTAATGAGTTCCTGGACGCCGTTCGTATCCTGGTATTCGTCGATGAAGACCTCTTCATACTGGCTGCGCAGCTCTTCGGCTGCCGCCGACGGCACAGGATGTTCCGGCGAGGCATCAGGGGCGAGGAGGATCTGCAGGCAGAAATGTTCCAAGTCGCTGAAATCGATCCAGCCCTTTTCCTTCTTCGCCGCTCCATAGGCTTTGGCAAAATCCAGGGTCAGCGTCACCAGGCCATCCATGACGGGTTTCATGGCCCGCATGCCGTCGAGCCATTCTTCCGGCGTCGCCGAGAAATAGACGGACTGCAAGGTCTTGATCACGTCTTTCTTGACATCGTCGCGCACTTTCTTGCACCGTTCCCAGACGGCTTTATCGTCATCCGATAATTTCCGCAGTGACTTCAGGCGTGGGAAGTCGATGGCCCGGACAAAGCGGCTCAAATCATTCCAGGACCGGGCCTGGGCGGCCTGCCGGAGAGCTGCCTGTTCGGCCACGAAGGTATCGCAGGCCGGCGCAAAGGCTTCGCGCTGGCGCAGGTGATAGAGCACGCCGTCATAGAGGCGGGCATCTTCTTCGAGGATACGGCGGACGGCATCCTTGATGGGGCCGGCCCAGACCATATCGTCGATGACGGCGTCCGGCGCCACGTCATAAGCCCGGGCCGCCTCTTTCAGCCAATGTTCCGGCCAGGCCAGGCTGCGGGCATAGGTATACATGCGGCTCACTGTATCCATGAGGATGTCATCGCCGCGGTCGCTGCCAAACATATCGGCCAGCGGATAGAGGATGGACGCTTTCTCATCGTCTTCATAGTAAGACAAGAAGACGTCTTCCAGGACCTGGCGGCGCAAGAGGTTCAATTCTTCTTCACCGGCAATGGAAAAAGCCGGGTCCAGGTCGATGGTATAGAAATACTTACGGATGACATGCTGACAAAAAGCATGGAGCGTCGAAATCTGGGCCGATGGCAATAAGGCCAGCTGGCGTTCGACGCGGGGATCCTTCATTTCCGACAAGGCCTTCATCAGGGCCGTCCCGATGCGGTCGCGCATTTCGGCCGCGGCGGCCTTGGTAAAGGTGACGACCAGTAATTCCGTAATATCAATGGGATATTCCTTGTCCAGGAGGCGGCGGATGATGCGTTCCACCAGGACAGCCGTCTTCCCGGAACCGGCCGCCGCCGACAGGAGCAGCGTCTGCCCCCGGCTGTCGATGGCTGCCTGCTGCTCATTCGTCCAGGCCATGTTCGTCATCTCCTTCATCAAACATCTTTTGAATCATCTCGTCTGTATCTTCCCGTCCCGCCGCGTCATACGTATTGCCGGCAACGGCGACATCGAACCGGCAGACCGGCTGGTAAGGGCAATAGCTGCACGGCGCCTGCTGGCCCATGAGGATGGGATGGATGGAAATATCGCCGTCGCCGATATGGCCGGCAATATCGCGTATCTGCCGGGCCGCCCAGTCGAGCAGGTGGCTCCAGCCCGCTTCATTATAGAGCGTGTGGGACGAATCGCTCAGGGTCCCGTCTTTTTTCAGCCGCAAGTTGAGGAAATCGGAAAAGCCCTGCATCGACGTATCCAGCTGCTGCATGACCTGGCCGTCGTCGAGGTAGAAACCGGTCAGCTTCCCTTTGGCATCGTAGAGTTTCTTCTTGTCTTCCTCACTGACGCGGTATTCCAGGGATACCTTATCATTGCGGACGTAACAGTATAGGACGGCAGCCGGAATGGCATCGCCACCAATATTCAGCAAAGCCACGAACATATACGTCAAAAGCTGCAGTTCCAGGCCCGTGAAAATCTGGCTGATGTCGAGCTGTTTCCGACCGGACTTATAGTCGATGATGACGACGTATTTATGGTCCCCCTGGCGCAAAGTATCGATGCGGTCGATCTGGCCGGTGACGACGACTTGCAGGCCATTCTTCAAGGTAAAGCGCAGGGCTTCCCAGGGACTGCCCGGACGGCCGAAGGATTTTTCCAGCCCTTCCATATGGAAATCGGAAACGGCACTGAAAGCGCTGAGGCGTCGTACCGTCCGGGTCAGGGTCTGGATGAGCCGTTCCTTTATCTGGGCGAAATAGGCGTTGGACATGAGGATATCGTGCTGGACCTGCGGCGCCAGTTCATCCGTCGCCTGGCGGCAGATGGCCGGGACGTCTGCGTCGGGAATGTCATGCCACTGTTTCTGTTCCCGCAGCAGCCGTTCCCCGATGATGCGCAGGGCGCCGTGGACCAGCATGCCCAGGTCCGGTGCAGCGAACTGATAGCGCGGCCGTTCTTCCAAGCCAAGGCCATAGCGGGAAAAATAAGCAAAGGGACAGCTGCGGTACTGCTCGAACTTAGTGACCGACCCGCGCAGCGTCCCGTCCGGCGCAAAGAGGCGGCGCACCAACGATTCCGGCAAGGTGACAGGCAGGTTCGTATGGAACAGGCCCTGGACGGCGCGCACGGCCTGATGGCGCCAGCCATGCTGCCAGGCCCAGTCATAGAGGGCCCACCATATATCCCCGACAGCTTCGCCATTGGCAGCCGGCCGCAAGTGACCGGGAAGGTAATCGAGAGCCGCCGGCAGGGCCAGCAGGTACTCCCCTTCCCGGCCGGGCTGTACCTTGGCCTCTTGGCGGATGATGTCGGCTACATAGCCTTTATCCCGGAGCTGATGGATCCACGACGCTTTTTCCATGGCACTGCCGTCATCGTCAGCGACGACGTAGGATATGATGAACCGTTCCGCAGCCCGGGTCGCCCCTAAATAGAACAAGAAGCGTTCCTGGAAAGAGCGGAAGCGGCTCCCCGGTCCGAGGACGATGCCCAGATCAGCCAGGCGGTGCCGTTCTTTATCGCTGAACAGCCCTTCTTCCTGGCTATGCTGAGGGAAGACGCCGTCATTGACACCGCAGAGAAAGACGACCTTGGCCTGCATCGTATAGCCTCGTTCGACAGCCGTCAAAGTGACGTGATCCAGCGTCGGAGGGATAAGGCTGAACTTCAAATTGGCCAGGCCATCTTCGACAATCTGGGAAAATTCATCGAGGTCCGTTTCATCGTCACCGCAAAGACTGACGATTTCATTGAGGAACATCCCGATACGCTTCCAGACCTGCTCGTGCTCCTTGCCTTCTTCGGCAAGGCCCGACTGCTCATCTTCTTCCTGCCACTGGCGCAGCACTGACGGGATGTCCAGCCGGCACAGCCAGTGATACAACAAGGTACACCAGTCGCGCAGGCTATGTTCTTCCTGGGCTTCTTCCCAGCAGGGGAACAAAATGTCCCGCACGCGCTGGCGTATGGCATTCATGCGCTGGAGATGCGCTTCTTCCCGTTCGTCGATGACCTGGGGCTGTTCCTGCCGGCGGCCGTAAGTCCACTCAGCATCCCTCAGCCAGTGACGCCCCTGGATGCCGTAAGCGAGGCAATAGTTTTCCAAATCGTCGACGTCATGGCGGCTGACGGGAAAGAGGTCCGTCTTGAGCAGGCGGAAGAGCGACTCATGAGACCAGCGGCTGCGGAAGACGCCGAACAGGGCGGAAATGGCCTCGGCGGCGGGATGGCTGGTCATAGGCCGGCGATAGTCGCTGAAGCAGGGAATTCCATAGCGCCGGAAAATGCGTTCGACCCGGTCGTGGTACAAGTCACTCGTCCGGGCCAGGACCAGGAAGTCGCGATAGCGATAGCCCTGACGGCAGAGCGCTGCGATTTTCCGGGCAACGCTGTCGATTTCGCCATCCCTGTCGGGACATTCCCAGATTTCCAGGGCCGATACGGGCCGGTCCATGCTGGCCGGGACAGTCTGGAAAAAAGCATCGCGAAAGGCCGTCAGCGGGCCGGCCAGCCGCTTTTCGACGACAGCCGTTTCCATATGGGGAAATAGTGTCTTTATATCGCGATAGACTTCGTAAGCCCGGTGGAACAAGGCCGTTTCCCGTCGCTGCTGTGCCAGGTGCGCTTCATCGATGGTTAGGGTAATCGTCACCTTTGAGGCTGCGCGCTCTATCTGCCGCAGGATTTCCATCTGCTGTGGTGTGAACCACTGGAAGCCATCGACCCAGACATGGGCGCCCTGGAGGAAGGAATAATGCCCGATTTCCCGGGCCAGCAGAGTCATCGTATCATCTGCCGAGCCGAAGTGGTCTGCCAGAAAGGCCTGATACGCTTCATAGAGCCGGGAAATATCTTCCAGCTTGTGCGACAGGGTCGGGCTGGGGACGGCTTCAGCCGCCTGGCGCAGGGCTTCCGGCGTAACGCAGAAAGACCGGCATTCCCATAAGAAGCGGCCTGCCGTATCGGCAAAGTTCGGCTGCCTGGCCGCCGTCTGCAAGACGGAAAATTCTTTCTCCCCTTTGTGCAGCAGGCGCTGCAAAATGATTTTGCGGGCTAACTCCGACAGCGACGCGTGTTCCAGGCCCCGTTCCTGGAAGACTTTATAAGCCAGCCGGGAAAAGCCGAGGACCTGCGTCCCTAAAAAGCCCTGTCCATCGGAACTTTCGGCGAGATGCCGTTCGGCACCATATGTCGCCTGGTCCGGGACAAGGAGCAGGGCCTTGCCACCGGCAGCCGCGCAGGCCTGTATCTCCCGATAACACTGCGTCGATTTGCCGCTTCCCGCCTTGCCCAATAATATTGTAACGGCCATGAACGTACCTCCTTACATAAAAAATCGATTATCTCTATTATACCCGATTTCCACTGGAAAAGAACAGTAAAAAAATGAGCTGTCACATCGCGACAGCTCATTTTTAGTTGTTAGTGGCTAGCAGTTAGTGGTTAGCGGATGGTTTTAAATTTAAAGACCATCGTGCGCCAGTCCCTTTTTGACACCGTAGGGATTGCCACGTGCAAGCCCCTACAGACGTGAGACACCTCGGAGAGTTCTCCAAACGGCAACCCATAAAGTCTATGACAAAGACGTGCCCCATAAAGCAAGCCTCCGGAAATGCCGTTCCGGGGGCTTTCGTGTTGCTCTGTGTCATCATGCCACAGAAATTTTTCCATTTCTACATTTATTAGATCATGCTCAGGCTTCCTGTCAATCCAGCTCAATGGAAGATGGCGCAGGCCGTCTTGAGGAAGGGCAGGCGTTTGCTCAGGCCCGTCCGCGACCGCTGGATCCATTTGAGGTCATACGGTTCAAAGACGACATTGCGATAGGCTTCGATGTCCAAGGGCGTCCCGTCCCAATCAGAATGGATGGCCCCGGTCTGCTTGATGAGAATATCATAGAGTATATCGTATTCCTTATCGTCCCGTTCATCCCGTTCGATGACCGTACTGTACGGCAGGGTCTTATGATAGGTCAGTTCCATGCCTTTGTAATCGAAATGGAAACCACAGCGCATACGGCAGCCATCGAGACCTGTATAATCGGCGATTTTCTTCAGGTCATGAAGGATACGGTCATGGCCTTCTTCATATAAATTATCCGGCGTCGTTTCCGTATAGTCGAAACGGAACTGGATCGATGCCCCATCGATCTTGCGGAACCGTTCCAGATACGGTTTGAGCTGGTCTGCCGGATATTTCTTGTACAATACGCAGTTGATGCGGAACGGAACAGCCAGGCGGCTCAGGAGGCCATCATTCGATTCCTGTACATAATGCTGCATATGGCGCGATACGTTGATGCAGGTGATCTTATGACGGTTGCGTTCCGTAAAAGCGACGATGTCGTCTTCTGACTGATTCTCAAAGACGGGCAGCGTCGTATTGATATATACCTTGTGTGTCACAGGAATACAGTCCAGCATGCGCTGCAGCGATTCCATATTGGCAAAAGGTTCACCGCCAGTGAATACGAAATCACAGAACGGCGTCAAGCTGTCCATCAGGCGGATGCTCTGGCAGATGGCTTCTTCAGAAAAACCCGTCATATCTTCATATTCCGCCTTGTTGATGCAGAACGGGCAATGGTTGTGACAATTATAGGGCACGAAAACTGTGACGGTAGCGCCGCCGTTCCGTGTCTTATACGGGTGGACCACACGCGGTACAGTCGTTGCGGCCATGCTGATTGTTGTTTTCATTCTTTTTTCGCCTCGAATCGTGGATAAGATCCCAAGCTGTTCCCACACTGCAGTAAGATGGAAAGGAAAGTATTTTTTCACCTCACAGCAGACAATCTTGTGACCCGAATGTAGTATCCACGCTTATTGTACCATAAAAGTCCATTTCTGCAAATGCATGTTGCGTATTCCCGTTTTGCATAATTTTTATACCAAACAATTCACCATAAACATTGTTTTATTTTTCTAAAGAAATCCTTACATTTCCTTTGAATCTAAAGCCCGGCTAATGTCGGCCGCCGTCTTTTTGACAGCTTCGATGGCCAGGTCCCGTTCTTCCGCCGTTAGCCGGTCTGCCGGCCCGGATACACTGATAGCCGCCGTAATGATTCCATGATGGAAAATCGGCGCGGCAATGCAGGCCATGCCGAGTTCGACTTCTTCCCGTTCCATGGCATAACCCCGGCAGCGGATTTTCTCCAGTTCCTGGAGCAGGTCGCTCCAGTCGGTCACGGTATATTCCGTAAACTTCTGCAGCGTGCAGCCCGTATAAGTGTGCAGGTATTCCGGTGAAAAAGCCAAGAGGCACTTGCCCGAAGCCGAGCAATACGCCGGACGGACGGCACCGATAGGCGGTGCCGTATCAATCGTCCTGGGCGATTTGATCTTCTCTAAAATGATGTGCTGCGGATAGGAAGCCCCATTATGGGCAAAGGTCGTAATATGGACCCCTTCATTACACTGCAGGGACAGGGCCTTGGCATACGGATAGGCGACTTTAGGGAAGGCATCCTTTTCCCGGAAGAGCATCCCCAGGGCATAGACCTGGAGCCCCAGCCAGTATTTCCCTGTTTCACTGTCTTTCTGGACAAAGCCGCGGCGCTCCAGCGTATCCATAGTGCGGCTGACAGTACTCTTATGAAGGTCCATCAGCTTGCTGATACGGGTCACACTGAGGGGCCTTTCTTCCTTTAAAAAAAGCTGTAAAACGGCCAGGGCCCGGTCAATCGATTCAATCATCCTCGTTCCCCCGATCCGGCATCGTCACGACGCCAAGAAATTAATATATTCATTATATGGAATACAGACGCAATGTCAAGAGGGAAACGCCAGGCCCCGGCCGGAGAGTGCTAGTGGCTGACCGCTTCGCTTTCTTCCTGGGACGTCTGATGATGGTCGTACAGGCACTGCGACAGCTTGCGGATCAAATCGTCACATTCCAAATTGCCGCGCCAGCTCTTGGGGATAGCCTGGACCCCATCCTGGGTACCCATGATATTGCCGCAGATGGAACCGCACGTATCGCTGTCGCCATCCTGGTTGCAGGCCATGAGGACGGCGTCTTTCAGATGGCCCGTCTTGAGGACGCAGTATACAGCCAGGGCCAGGGCTTCATCGGCTTTCTTGCCCAGGCCCAGCTTCTTCATGGAGCGCACTGGGTTGCGGTCGGTGACGGCTTCGTCGACAGCCCGCAGGATAGTCTTCATGAGCGGCGTTCCTTCCGGATCAGCCTGGAGGATGCGCAGGGCCCCTCCCAGGGCAGCACTGATATCCTTACCAGCCGCCAGGGAGGCAATCATGGCACTCAGCGTAGCCGTCGATAAATAGGCTTCCGGACTGCCGTGGGTCAGGCTGGCTGCCTGGCAGCCGACGGCAAAGGCTTTTTCCGGATCGCCGGCATAAAACAGGCCGATAGGCGCAGCCCGCATGACCGTACTGCTGCCACAACTGTGGTTCAGCGGTTCCTGACGGGTCAATTTTTTCCCCGACGCCAGCGACGTCAGGCAGGTCTTGCCCGGAGAGCGGCGGGCAAAGAGGGCCTCTTCCCCCATGATGTCGTAGTCGAAATCGACTTCATGAGGCTGGCGCTTCATCCATTTTTCCTGTTCCGGCTGAATGATGCGTTCAGTCTGCGTATAATACCAGCGCATATACGCCCGGTACAGGCCATCAGAAGGTTCCAATCCATCGTGGTCGGCCCAGAGCATGCCGTCAGCCGTGAACAACGCCAGCTGCGTATCGTCTGAGATAAGGCTCTTATTGCCATTTTTAGCCGATTTTAAAACAGTGCGCAATCCATAAGGGCCGTATTTCTTATGAATCGTCTTCAAATCGTCGAATTCAATGACAAACCCCAAAGCGTCGCCTACGGCGCCGCCAAACATGCAACCCATAAACCGATCTAGTCCATCCATGTAGCATCCTCCTATCCTCGTCTGTCATCCGAGTCTTTTTTCTCAAAAAACTTTACAATTTCGTTCAAGTAGTATATAATAAAAAGCTTATACATTCATTATACAGGCTATGATAGGAATTTGCAAATAAAAAAAGGGCTTGTCGCACATGCGACAAGCCCTTTTAAGTTGTTAGTGGTTAGCAGTTAGCCACGAGCCACGAGCCACGAGCCACCAACATTTTAATTCATTTCCCCGCTGCGAGGAGGTCGGTTCTGCCTTCTACGCGGTCGAGGGCTTTCTTTACGATGGCGGCCAGGCCCTGCATCTTGATTTCCGGGATGGAGCAGACGCCGAGGCGGACGCCCTGGGCCAGGGGACCGGCAAAGACCAGGTCGGCTTCCAATGCCTGACAGACGGCAGCCGATTGCTGCGTCGGAATGGAGATGAAGAAGCCGCCTTTATAGGGCACATACGGCAGGCCGCAGCGGTCGGCTTCATAGGTGAAGATGTCGGCACGGCGGCGCAGGCTCTTGGCAAAACTCATGCGTTCCAATTCGAGCTGGGCCATGAGGTCGCGGTCGCTGCGGATCTTGGTCAGGAGCGTCATGGCCGCGCGGTTGATGTTCGACCAGGCCGTGCGGGCCGAATATTTGCCCAGATTGGCGAACTCTTCGATAACGGCTTTGCTCGACGACAAGCCGACGAGAGCGCCGGCGCGCTGGCCATACATGGTATAGCCTTTGGACATGCTGAAGGCGAACATGGTAAAGATGTGTTCCGGAAGGCCGGCGAATTGTCTCATGAACGAGCGGACGCGGTCCTTTTCCCCGGCATAGGCAATATAGGCGATATCGACGAGGATACTGATGCGCTTGCCATTCTTTTCATGGAGGCGGCAGACTTCGAGGACATCGGCCCATTCGGCATCGGACAGGGCAAAGCCCGTCGGGTTGTTGGCCGGCGTGTTGAGGATGAGGAGCAGCGAATCCTGACGGCGCAGGATGTTGGAAACAGCAGCCGAGAACGCCGCCATATTGAAATGGCCCTGGTCGTCCATCATCGAGAAGGTGTGCAGGTCGCGGCCGATTTCCTGGCACAGGCAGTCATAAATGTTCCAGCGCCAGTCCGTCGTCAGTACTGCATCGCCGACTTCTGAATAGTTGGCAATGGCGATATGGATGGCACCGGTGCCACCGGATGTAGCCACAGCATCGACATAGCCGTCAGGACGACAGCCTTCAAAAGTTTCATCGATGACAGCTTTCCGATAGCCTTCCAACCCCATAGGCGGTGCATAAGTGATGAAATCGCTCATCGGCAGAGAGCGGTATAATTGTTCTACCACAGGCAGGCAAGCCAGTTTTTCATCGTCGCCGGCATAACAGCCGACGGTCGCATTGACGACCTTATCCGCCCCGTACTGCGCTGCCGCTTCCCGGGCTGCCGCGCCTGCGGCGAATATCACGTCACGTAATGTCTTACCTTCTCTGCTTGCTGCTGCCATAATCGTCATAATGAAAACCCCTCTCTGCATACAGTGTTCTTTACGTGGACACCTGTACTCTCCAAATGTCCTGACGTTCTACATTATAGCACTGTGAAAAGAGTTTTTACATAGCGAAAAGCCTAAAATACTGTATACACAAAAAGTATCTTGTATACAAAATTCAGTGTTCAGTATTTTCCCGTTCCCGCCTTCCATCATCGACGTGGAACGAAGCTTGTTTGATGCCTTTCATAGCCAGGAGCTGGCTGACGATCTCCGTCTCATCCATATAATGAGCCGCCGTCAGTTCCAAGTCGATTTCAGCTAAGGGCGCATCGTCGCCGTTATGAGAGTGAAACGTCTTGATATGCATATGGTGGTCATGGATGAAAGTCGATAGTTTCCGAGCCTGACCGATATTATTCTTCATGACCAGGTGCATGGCATAGCGCTTGCGGAAGCGCCCTTCCAGGCGGGCATCGAGGCGGACGAAAACGGTCAGGACCAGAAAGATCAATGCTGTCGCTACGATAGCTACGGCCAGATATCCCGCTCCGACGACGAGGCCGATGGCCGATACGGCCCACAAACCGGCAGCTGTCGTTAACCCGCGGACACTGCGGTCCTTCTGATTGGCCAGGATCGTACCGGCCCCGATGAAGCCGACGCCGGATACGACCTGAGCTGCAATCCGTTCCGGATCGGAGTTATTATAGCCAAAGGTGAAGTAATAATCCATGGCAATATTGATAGATATAATCATGCACAGACAGGAGCCGACACAGACCAGGGTGTGCGTCCGAAGGCCTGCCGACTTGCTCTGGGCCTGTCGTTCATAACCGATGAGTCCGCCCAGGATGAGGGCCATAATCAGGCGGATGATGCTGTCTTCCGTAGAAATCATAGAGGCTCAACTTCTTTCAAAATAATTTTTACATCCGTTAAGAAAACGTTATAATGGTATTATAGTATATAGATGGAGGCGAGAACAAGCAAAATGTTCTTACCACATCAAAGAAAGAAGGTCATGATCATGAACCGCTTCATTTGCTTTGATAATCTGCGCAGTGCCGCCGTCGTATTGACGCTGGCCGCTTTATTGCTACAATCCTGGACAGCCTTTTACGAAGAGAGTGCCGTCGTCGCCATTTCCATCGTCTTCTTCATCAGTGCCTACTTCGGGGCTTCAGCCCTGCGCATCCGCACGATATCGTTCTTCTTGAAAGATAAATGGAAACGCCTGGGCTGGCCGGGCCTCGTCTTAGTCCTCTTCGGCATCGAAGAACAGCTGGTCACATCAGCCCTGCCGGTCACGTCGTGGGTCCCGCTCTGGCTCTTCCTGCTCTTTGCCGGCTTGTCCCTGATCAAGCATGTCAACCATAAGGTCTTGCAGCACCGCATCGCCTCGAAGCCATCAGTTCCTTTCCTGCTGGGCTTCCTCGTCTTGCTGGCAGCCGCCCTTTTCCTCTGTCAGGCCTTCCTGCCTCAGTCCCTGGCCATCCCTTACATCGCCCGGATCCGCCCGGACTGGCTGGTCCTGTCCCTCTTTGCCTTTGCCCTGGGGATTTACGCCTTCCGCCATCGCTGGTTCACGCCGTCTGGCTATCAGCCTAAAAGCAGCAGCCTCTTCGGCTTCGCCATCATGGTCGGCGTCTATGCCGCCTGGATGCCCGGCAAGGGAGCCTCTATCCTGACAGCGCTGACGCCGGCTTTACTGCTCGTCGCCGCCGTCCTGGGCCTGACGGCCTGGTTCCATCAGCAGTTCGATAAACACTCGGCCTGGTCCCACACGCTGCACCGCATTTCCTACGGCCTGTTCTTCGTCAGCGAACCGATCATCATCCATTCGATGTGGTTCTTACAGCCCCTGGCCGTCGCCGTATGGCTCAAGGTCGTCATTACGGCCCTGGTCCTGGCCATCTACGGCTATCTGCTCTGCCGTTACGCCCTGCTCCACATCCCATGCTTTAAAAGCAAGGGATAATAGCTGGCGGACACTAGCCCCGGCAGGCCATCTGTGCTATGATAGATAGCAAGTTTGTTTCTTTACATTATCGATAAGGAGTGTGCCTACTTGGATACATTATTACAACTCATGGAATCGTACGGCTACATCGCGATGTTCGTGGCAATGGTATTGGAAAACGCCAATATCCCCATCCCCAGTGAAGTCGTACTCGGATTTGCAGGCTTCCTCATTTCCCAGCAAATCTTTTCATTCTGGACGACCTTTGTCGTAGCCTGCGTCGCCGGTCTCGTCGGCTCGGTCATCAGTTACTGGCTCGGCTCTTATGGCGGCCGGCCGCTCTTGTTAAAGTATGGCAAATACATCTTCTTCAACGAACGTAAATTCCGCATGGCCGAAGACTTGTTCAACAAGTACGGCGGCATTGCCGTCATCATCTGCCGCTGCCTGCCCGGCGTCCGCACGTTCATTTCCTTCCCAGCCGGCGTCGCCCGCTATCCCTTCTGGAAATTCGTCATCTTCACCGTCATCGGCACCATCCCCTGGACGCTGCTCCTCGTATGGGCCGGCTCCCTCCTGGGCAGTCACTGGCGGGACCTCATACAGTACAACCACATCTTCCTCATGGCCGTCATCGCCGTCTGTGTCGTCGCCACCGTCGTATTCGTATGGCATAGACGCCGCCGGAGAAATGCAGCATGAAACAATGGTTCTTAACACATCGTTACGGCCTGACCGTCGCCTTAGTGGCAGCAATGATCTTGCTGCCATTTTTAGGTGCTGCCCCGCTCATGGACCCGGACGAACCGGTCTACGGCGAAACGGCGCGGGAAATGCTCCTGGCCGGGGATTGGCTGTCACCGCGCATCTTCGGCCAGTACTGGTACGATAAACCACCGCTCTTCTACTGGCTGGAAATGCTGTCGTACAGCTTTTTCGGCGTCTCTGACATCGCATCCCGCCTGCCCAGCGTCATCATGGCCATGGCGACGACGATGTACGTCTACGTCCAGGGGAAGGAATTATTCAATAAACCCATCGCCTTCCTGTCGGCCCTGTTCCTGGTGACCAGTGCCGGCTTCATGTATATCGGCAAGGCTGCCGTCACGGACATGACCCTCATGTTCACTCTGACCGTGACCATGGTTTCCTTTTACCGTAAAAACTATTATATAGCCTATATCTTCTGCGGCCTGTCGCTCCTGGCCAAAGGCCCTGTCGGCTACGCGTTCCCGGCGCTCATCATGCTCATTTATCTGGCCTGGACGCGGCAGTGGCCGCTCTTGAAGCATATGAAGATTCCCCAGGGCATCCTGCTGGCCTTCCTGGTCGGCCTCCCCTGGTATATCCTCATGTACCGGGTCCACGGCGAAGTCTTCCTGGACACCTTCATCGGCTATCACAACATCACCCGCTTCGCGGCGCCGGAACATCCGGGACAGAACAGTCTCTTCTTCTTCATCCCCATCCTCTTCGCCGCCATGATGCCCTGGACGGCGGCCCTGTTCCCGACAATCCGGCGGCTGTTCCACAAGCGGGACCCCTTCCGCGACATACTCCGGTTCTGCTTCGTCTGGGCAGCCTTTATCTTCGTCTTCTTCTCCCTCTCCAAGACCCAGCTGGTCACGTATATCGCCCCGATGTTCCCGCCGACGGCATATCTGTTGGGCTGGTACTGGTACCGCTGCTATATCGAGCGGAAATTTTCGCGGCCCTTGCTGGTATCCTTCTATATCCTGGGCCTGCTGCTGCTCGCCAGCAATGCCATCCCGCTCCACGAAAACGCCGCCTTTTTCCGACCGGCCATCGCCTGGGGTTCGGGCCTGCTGGCAGCGGCATTATTCCTCCCGGCCTGGTGTCTGTGGCGCCGCCGCTACTGGTCGGCTTTCGTGGCAGGCATCGTGATGATGGTCTGTTTCTCCTGGGCGGCTTTCGGCTTCATCATCCCCCAGTTCAAAGGCCACGTCACATCTTACGAGACAGCCCAGATCCTGCCGGATGTCTATGACGGCCATTCCCCACTCTATATCGAAAAATTCCTGCGCCCGGGCATCGCTTATTACAGCGGCATGTACGGAACGGAATGGGACCCCGTCAAGGACCCGGACCTGGAAGAATTGCTCGCAGAAAAGGATAAGATTTTCCTGGTCATGTCGAAATCGACCTTCCATAAGCTGGCCAAATCCCAGCAATTGATTGACCGCTTCGGCATCGCCGCCGAAACGCCGACACAAGTCATCCTCATCAACCATCCTTAGGAGGTGTCCCCATGAAACAGCGCACATTCCTGACCATCATCTTCGTGGCGGCTTTCCTTTTCCTGGCCGTCGGCATATCTCAGCTGGCCGTCACGGACCCGGTCGAATCGAATTACGCCCTGACGGCACTGGAAATGGTCCGCAGCGGCGACTGGCTGTCCCCGCAGATTTACGGCACGTACTGGTATGATAAGCCCATTTTCCTGTACTGGCTCCTGAGCCTGTCTTACAGCCTCCTGGGGACGACGGATCTGGCAGCCCGCCTGCCAGCGGTCCTCTTCGGCACCGCTTCCTGCACCCTGGCTGCCTGGTTCGCCCTTCGCCAGACAGGCCGCCGCACGGCAGCCATCCTCTTCGCCGCCATGACCGTGACATCCCTGATTTTCTGGTTCGTCAGCCGCTCCGTCATCACTGACCAGCCCTTGTATTTCTTCAGTGGCGCTACCTTGTTTTTCGCCTATATCGGCCTGACAGAAGGGAAGAAAGGCTATATGACAGGGGCTTACGTCATGGCTGCCGGTGCCGTTCTGACCAAGGGCCCGGTCGGCCTGGTCCTGCCCGGCCTGTTTCTGCTTCTCTTTACCGCCATCCAGCGCCGGCCCGATTACCTTAAAAGGCTGTTCCCGCCGGCAGGCATCGTGCTCTTCCTGCTTCTCTGCCTGAGCTGGTATGGCCCCATGTACAGCCGCCATGGCATGGATTTCATCGATGGCCTGTTGGGCTTCAACAACGTCGTCCGGGCGACCGTATCGGAACATCCTGAATACGATGTCTGGTATTACTACCTCGTCCTCGTCCCGGTCAGTCTCCTGCCCTGGACCGGCCCCTGCCTCTATGGCCTGTGGCGGCGGCGCAGTCATCACGATGAGTACGTATTCATGGCCATCTGGGCCCTCGGGACAATCCTGTTCTACAGCCTCATGGCAACGAAATACCCGACCTATGCCTATATCGCCAACTGGCCTCTCTTATACCTGGGCGCCCGTACGATGCAGGCCTGGCTCGATGAGGACGCCCGCTATGCCTGGCTGGCGGCCCTCATCCCGGCCTCCTTCTACAGTCTGCTCTTCGCCGTATTGGTGGCCTTTACGGATAAAGCGCCTTTCCCCGTCCAAGGCCTGTTGCTGCTGACGGTATTCCTGGCCATCATGGCTATCCTGACCTGGCTGGCGTGGTGGCAGAAAGCCTATCTGGCCCTGCCCTTTTTCTTGATTATGACGACAGTCATCACCTACCTGATCGTGACCTTCCAGGTCCTGGTCCCCTTTTATCAACACCGGTCCGCCCAATCCCTGACCGTCCTGAACGATGCGGCCCCGGTCTATTTCTTTGAAGAGTACCGCACGTCCTATCCTTATTATACGGGACAGACGGCATACTGGACGGCACCGGCCGACTACGACGAAAATGCCCGGCTCCGGCGCGATTCCGTATGGGCTAAGAAACACATCTACCCGACAGCTTCCGAAGACCAGGTGTTATCCAGCCTGAATCAGCACCAGAACCTGACCCTCGTCGTCCCGGAAGGGAAATATAAAGATTATAAAGCCTCGGAATTTTTCAGCCTGACCCGGAAAGTAGGCCGGATCGGCCCGTATTATATCTTCAAGCCCAGCCCTTAGGATAGGAGGATTTTCCATGGAAGAACTCATCGACAAACTCTGTGCCTACCATCATCCCGGCGTATTCAATCCCTGGTCCGAATATGACGTATCCTGCGACATCAGTCCGGACGCGCCAGCCATCCGCTGCCAGCAGCTGCGGGAATATTTGGCGCCCCGCCTGACCCGGGCCCGCATCGTCCTCATCGCCGAAGCCGCCGGATACCAGGGATGCCGCTTCACAGGCATCCCCATTACCTGCGAACGCATGCTCCTGGACGAACACAAACAGATACATGCTGACGTCATCCTGGGCCACCGCGGCCAGCGCACGAGCCGGCCCGACAGCGCCTTCATGACCAGCCGTCCTCAGCGGGAAAAAGGCATGAACGAGCCGACAGATACCTACGTCTGGGGAGCCATCGTCGACAACGGTCTGGACCCGCGCGACGTCTTATTATGGAATATCTTCCCCTTCCATCCCCACAAGACCTCGCCCTTCTCCAACCGCACGCCGACGGACAGTGAGCTGGCCGACGGCCTCGTGTACGCCAAAGCCCTGCTGAGCTACTGCCGACCGGATATACGCCTGGCCGCCATCGGCAGGAAGTCAGCAGAAACCTTGCAAAATGCCGGCTTCCCGGCCATCGCCATGCGCCACCCGGCCAACGGCGGAGCCGGTCTTTTTCGGGAACAGTTCACACGTTTTTCTCGATAATTCCTTTAAAAAATCGGTAAAATTCGATTTTTACATTAAAATTGTCGGCGTTTCAGCAAAAACATTCAGAAAAATCATTGCATCGACTTCACAAATTGTTTATAATCATAGGTACACCACAGTATATACGAGCCTTCTCTCTCATACAGTGACGGCTCGTTTTTGTATACCCAAAGGGGGATTACGTATGAATAAAGAAATGCGCGATCTGCCGCGCCCGCAAGGCCTGTACGATCCGTCTTATGAACACGATGCCTGCGGCATCGGTATCGTTGCCAATATAAAGGGGAAAAAATCATACGGCATCATCGACGATGCCCTGACGATCCTGGAAAACCTCCGTCACCGCGGTGCCGAAGGGGCTGACGCCAACAGTGGCGACGGCGCCGGCATCCTGGTCCAGATTCCACACCAGTTCTTCAAGCGCGAATGTGAAGTCCTGGGCTTTTCCCTTCCCGACGAAGGCGAATACGGCGTCGGCATGATTTTTGCCCATCGCTATGAAACATTCCGTCATAAACAGATGGAAGCCTTTGAAGACATCGTCCGCTCCGAAGGCCTGTCCATCCTCGGCTGGCGCGATGTCCCTGTCGATGAAAGCCTGATTGGCAACATTGCCAAACAGACGTGTCCTCATTTCCTGCAGGTCTTCATCCGCAAGGACCCGACCATGAAGACCCAGATGGACTTTGAACGGAAATTATACATCATCCGCAAGCTGGCAGAAAAAGCCATCGTCCCGGAAAGCCAGAAGAACGGCACGGACTTCTACATCGCCAGCCTGTCGTCGAAGACCATCGTCTATAAAGGCATGCTGACGTCCATGCAGCTGCGCCACTTCTTCCTCGACCTGTCGGACCTGGATTTCGTCACGTCCATGGCCCTCATCCATTCCCGTTTCAGTACCAATACCTTCCCCAGCTGGGCCCGGGCCCATCCGAACCGCTACATCGTCCACAACGGGGAAATCAACACCATCCAGGGCAACATCAACTGGCTCAACGCCCGTGAAGGCAAATCGAAATCGGACTTCTTCCCGGACATGGAAAAAGTCTTCCCCGTCGTCGACGATACGGGCAGCGACTCGTCCATGTTCGACAACTGCCTGGAATACCTGTACATGACAGGCCATTCCCTGCCCCATGCCATGATGATGATGATTCCGGAACCGTGGGAACGGGATCCGCTCATGAGCGACGAAAAGCGCGATTTCTACCGCTATCATAACTTCATGCTCGAACCGTGGGACGGCCCGGCTGCCATCGGCTTCTGCGACGGCACGGTCATCGGCGGCATGCTCGACCGCAACGGCCTGCGTCCTGCCCGTTACTATGTCACCCGCGACGACCGGGTCATCGTAAGCTCTGAAGTCGGCGTCGTCAACATCCCGCCGGAAGACGTCCTCTACAAGGGCCGCCTGGAACCGGGCAAGATGCTCCTCGTCGATACGCAGAAACAGCGCATCATCGACGACGACGAAATCAAGCACGAAATCGCGACGGAACACCCTTACGACGAATGGTATAAAGAACACATCGTCAACCTCGACGACCTCATGACGGGCCAGAACATCGCCAACAGCGATGCCATCATCCCTTATGACCTGAAGGAACAGGAAAAAGTCTTCGGCTATACCCAGGAAGATATGGACAAGGTCATCCTGCCCATGGCCCGCGATGCCCAGCACGCCATCGACTCCATGGGCGTCGACGTCCCCCTGGCCGTCCTCAACGACAAACCTCAGCTCCTCTACGATTACTTCAAGGAAAATTTCGCCCAAGTCACCAACCCGGCTATCGACGGTGTCCGCGAAAAGACGGTTATGTCGTCAGCTGTCATGGCCGGCAACGTCGCCAACATCATGGAACCGAACGAAGCGTCGACGGCAGCCTTGTACCTCAAAGGCCCGATTCTGACCAACGAACAGATGTCGGTCATCAAGTCCCTCATGACGCCGAAACTGCGGGCGGCTACGCTGTCCATGCTCTATCCCGTCAACAGCGGCGCTGAAGGCATGGAAACGGCCATCGAATCGCTCTGCATCGATGCCTTGAAGGCCATCAAGAACGGCGCCAACATTCTCGTCCTGTCCGACCGCGGCGTCAACTCGCGCATGGCCGCCATTCCGGCCCTCCTGGCCTCGGCAGCCCTGCACCATTATCTCATCGACAAGGCCGTCCGCTCCGACGTCGGCCTCATCCTGGAATCGGGCGAACCGCGCGAAGTCCATCATTTCTGTACCCTCATCGGCTACGGCATTACGGCTATCAACCCGTACATCGCCCTGGAATCCATCAAGGAACTCATTGCCAACAAGAAGCTCCAGAAAATCGATTACGAAACGGCCAAACAGAACTACATCGACGCCGCCGTCAAAGGCATCCTGGCCGTCATGTCCAAGATGGGCATTTCGACAGTCCACAGCTACCACGGCGCACAGATTTTTGAAGCCGTCGGCATCAAACAGGACCTGATCGACAAATATTTCTGCAACACGCCGTCCCGCATCGAAGGCTTGGGTATCGCTGAAATCGCCAAGGAAAACGCCCTGCGCCACCAAGAAGCGTACAGCACGGGAGATAAACTGGAACGGGGCGACTTCTACCAGTACCACAAGGGCGGCCAGCCGCACATCATCGACCCGGAAACGGTCCAGCTCCTGCAGAAAGCCGTCCAGACCGGCGACTACGCAACGTATAAAAAATACGCCGACCATGTCAACCGTCAGACCATTTTCCGCCTGCGCGACCTCCTGGACTTTGAATATCCTGCCGGCAGCAGCATCCCTATCGAAGAAGTCGAACCTGTCGATTCCATCGTCAAGCGCTTCCGCACGGGTGCCATGAGTTACGGCGCCCTCAGCAAGGAAGCCCATGAATGTGTCGCTACGGCCATGAACCGCCTGGGCGGCATGAGCAATACCGGCGAAGGCGGCGAAGACTCGGCCCGTTTCGATACGGAAACGAACGACCGCATCAAACAGGTCGCTTCGGCCCGTTTTGGCGTCACCAGCGACTATCTCATCCACGCCGATGAATTGCAGATCAAGTGCTCCCAAGGGGCTAAACCGGGCGAAGGCGGCCATCTGCCGGGCAATAAAGTCTATCCGGATATCGCCAAGACCCGTCATGCTACGACAGGCGTCGCCCTCATCTCGCCTCCGCCGCATCACGATATTTACTCCATCGAAGACCTGGCCGAACTCATCTTTGACCTCAAGAATGCCAACCGCAAGGCTACGATTGGCGTCAAACTGACGTCCGGCGCCGGCATCGGCACGATTGCCGCCGGTGTCGTCAAAGCCAAGGCCGACGATATCGTTGTCAGCGGTTACGACGGCGGGACCGGCGCTTCGCCGCGGACGAGCCTGCGCCATGCCGGCCTGCCCTGGGAAATCGGCCTGTCCGAAGTCCAGCAGACGCTGCTCCTCAACCGCCTGCGCGACCGCGTCACCCTGGAAGTCGACGGCAAACTGCTCACAGGCCGCGACGTCGCCATTGCCGCCCTCTTCGGCGCTGAAGTCTTCGGCTTCGGTACGGCACCGCTCCTGGCCATCGGCTGCCATATGCTGCGCGTCTGCCACCTCAACACCTGCCCGTACGGCGTCTGCACGCAGGACGAAAAACTGCGCAAACGCTTCAAGGGCAAGCCGGAATATATCATCAACTTCATGCGCTTCGTCGCACAGGACCTGCGGGAAATCATGGCCCGCCTGGGCTTCCATACCATCGACGAAATGGTCGGCCGCTATGACTGCCTGAAACAGCGCGATCACTTCGGCAACTGGAAAGCCAAGACGGTCAACTTGAAGAACCTCCTGTACCGCCCGTACACGGATGCGTCGGTCGGCCAGCATTTCACGACGCCCCAGAACCACAAGATCAATACGACCCTGGATATGTCCAAACTGGTCCGCATGTGCCGGCCGGCCCTGGAAGAACAGAAACACATCCGGGCCCGCCTGCGCATCAAGAATACTGACCGCGTCACCGGGACCATCCTGGGCAGTGAAATCACCAAGCGCTACGGCGAAAAAGGCCTGGCCGAAGACACGATCATCTTGTCCTTCGTCGGCTCTGCCGGCCAGAGCTTTGGCGCCTTCATCCCTTGCGGCTTGACGCTGACCCTGGAAGGCGATGCCAACGACTACCTGGGCAAAGGCCTGTCGGGCGGCAAGATCATCGTATCGCCGCCGCGGGAATCGGTATTCCCTGCCGAAGATAATATCATCATCGGCAATGTCGCCTTCTACGGTGCCACCAGCGGCGAAGCCTACATCAACGGCACAGCCGGTGAACGCTTCTGCGTCCGCAACAGCGGCATCAGCGCCGTCGTCGAAGGCGTCGGCAACCACGGCTGCGAATACATGACCGGCGGCCGGGTCCTCATCCTCGGCCAGACAGGGCGCAACTTCGCTGCCGGTATGTCCGGCGGCATTGCCTACGTCTACGACCTGGACCCGAATAAATGCAATACCGATCTGGTCAAACTGGAACCGCTTACCGACGACGATGAAAAAGCAGCTGTCAAAGCCATGCTGGAAAAACACGTCCACTACACGGACAGCAATCTGGGCCACATCCTCTTGGAAAACTGGGACGACACCGTCACTCACCTGACCAAAGTCATCCCTGAAGCCTATGAAGAAATGGTCGCCCTCATCGCCCAGGCAGAAGCCGAAGGCCATACCGACCAAGAAGCACACATGATTGCTTTTGAAAAGAAACACGGAAAGAACGGAAAGAAATAAGAAAAAGGGCTTGTCGCACGCGCGATAAGCCCTTTTTTCGTAGGGGCCGTCCCAAAGGGCGGCCCGTTGTGGTTCGTGATAAAGTGAAGGAGCACCCAAAGGCTCCCCTTCATAGGGGAGCTGGCCGCCAACGGCGGTCTGAGAGGTTCTTCTGAAGAGGTTGGCATCGGCCACCTGCTATCCTAATAAATTGATATAAGGATTTTTCTGATATATAATTAATGAAACAGCAAATTCTCTTTGAGTTTACTGTTTCATTTTTTGGAGATAGGATTTAGAAAAAGAGGTGCTGGCCCAATGATTCCCATCGAGGAAACTGTCTTTTCCCGCAAACGGTGGATAGAAAGTAAAATGCTCGCCTATGGCTTTCATAAAGAAAACAAAACTTATATTCTTGAAAAACCATTTCTTGACGGAGATTTCAAAGCCGTCCTTTCCGTTACCCTCAAAGGACAGGTGACGGGCAAGGTCATCGATCCGATGACTCAGGATGAGTACTATCAGCTGCGACAGGAAACGGCTACTGGTCCTTATGTGAACCGTGTCCGTTCTGCCTATCGCTCCCTGCTCACGGATATTGCAGGTTCCTGCTGCAGCGACGTCCTGTTTGCTTCATCTCAGGCCAACCGGCTGACCCAGGCCATCTTGGACCATTTCCAGGTCAAACCGGATTTTCCCTGGGAGCATTCCTCCCGATACCAGTCGTACGGGGCTTTTCGCCATACGTCCAACCGGAAATGGTTTGCCCTCATCATGAATGTAAAAAGAGAGGTTCTAGATAAAGACGGGAATACGTCTCTCATCGATATTCTCAATGTAAAAATCCCCCCGGCCCAGGGAGATGAACTGCGGCAAATTCCCGGCATCTATCCGGCTTACCATATGAACCACAAGACATGGATTTCTGTAGTGCTTGATGAAACCTTACCAGATAAAAAAATCTTGGAGCTCATCGACACCAGTTATCAGTTAACGGTTCATTAAGGAGGAATAAAAAAAAGATACTACGGCCAAACCCTGTACACAGTCTGATGATATGGACATAAAACATATCGCCCCAATACAGAAGCTTTCCAATTAGGGGCCTCCATCAACTGAAATTCTCGGTTTTCTCTGAACAGGATAACCGACGGACGCCCCTTGCACCCCTCCTTTACCTCGTGTATACTAGAGGAACAATATGTATGCCCCAGGCAGAGGAGGTCTTAGTATGACAAAAACGCAGCATGGTATCGTGGCTTGTGTCATCGGTGCGACGACGTGGGGGTTCAATGGCGTTGTCAGTCAGTTCCTGCTCTCTCATTATCCTGTCGAGCCGTCCTGGCTGGCGTCGATACGCATGTGCCTGGCCGGGTTGTTCCTGACGCTTATGGTGCTGCCGACGAAGCGGGCCGAGATACGCCAGATGCTGCATGACCCGGTCAGTCTGCGCCACTTGGCCCTGTTTGCCCTGTTCGGCCTCATCTTGAGCCAGTTCTCGTATTTATCGGCCATAAAGAACTCGAACGCCGGCACGGCGACGGTCCTGCAGACCCTGAGTGTCGTCCTCATGTCGCTCTATTTAGCCGTCCGCTTCCATAAACGGCCGACAGGGCGGGAAATCCTGTCGGTCTTCCTGGCCTTTGGCGGCGTCTACCTAGCTGCGACCAACGGCAACCCGTCGACGATGGTCATTTCTCCATTAGGCCTGACCTGGGGCCTCATCGGCGCCATCGCCTGTGTCACCTATCCTGTCCTGTCCCAGGGTCTGGCAGCTCATTGGGGAGCGGCCGTCGCCAACGGCCTGGGCATGATCATCGGCGGCGTTTTTCTCAGTCTGACCCTGCAGGTCTGGACGGTCTGGCCCGCATTGGACCTGACGGGCTGGCTGGCTGTTGCCTTTATCGTCATCATCGGCACGGCCCTGTCTTTTACGGCTTTTGTCACAGGTATCAGTGAAATCGGGCCGATGAAGGCGACTCTCCTGGGCACGCTGGAACCGGTCGTCGCTTCCGTGACTTCGGCCATCGCCTTGGGTACGACGTTCCATACGGTTGAACTCATCGGCTATGCCTGCATCATCGCTACGGTCTTCATCATCATCTTGCAGAAGAAACCAGCTATTTCGTAATACGTACTTTTCGTGTATAATAAGAGATGAATGAATAATGTTTTTTTCATCTTTTGAGAAAGGTGTGTTACTATGATTATTGATGATGCCGGCGGCCTCGTCTTCCGCCCGCCCAGTGAAGCCCGCAGCTTCATCCTGCGCGTTACTATCGGCTGTTCCCACAATACCTGCCGTTTCTGCGATATGTACAAAGCGTCTAAATTCCGCATCCGTCCCATGGAAGAAATAGAAGGGATCATCGAGCGCGGCGCCTATGCCATGCCCTTCATCCGCCGGATTTTCCTGGCTGATGGCGATGCCCTGGTCCTGCCGACGGACAAACTCGTAGCTATCATGCAGAAATGCTACGAAAAATTCCCCAATCTGAACCGTATCGGTGCCTATGCGACTCCGGCTGACCTGGTCCGCAAGACGCCGGAAGAATTGAAGCGCCTCCGCGAAGCGGGCCTGGCCATCGTCTACATGGGCATTGAAAGCGGAGACGACGAAGTCTTGAAGCTCGTCGATAAAGGGACGACGGCAGCCCTGACCATCGAAGCCGGGAAAAAAGCCCTGGCAGCAGGCATGAAGCTGTCGACGATGATTCTCCTCGGCCTGGGCGGCCAGGAACGGACCAGGGAACACGCCCTGCATACGGCTCAGGTCGTATCAGCCATCAATCCGACTATGCTCAGCGCCTTGTCGCTCATTATTCCTCATGAAGTACCGCTTTACGAAGATGTCGCCAAGGGAATCTTCACCCCGTTGACGGCGCGGGGCTTCCTCAAGGAACTGGACATGATCCTGCGCCATACGGAAATGACCAAGCCCTGCATCTTCCGCAGCAACCACGTTTCCAATCTTCTGCCTGTCGGCGGCACCTTGCCTATGGACAAGGAAAAAATGCTGGCCGCATTAGAACGCTACATCCCGCAAGTCGACGACACGCTGCCGCTCTTAAACGATAACGGCAATTTCTGATTTTTTGCTGGAGGTGTTGCCTCGTGAAAAAACTCTGTCTTTTGCTCTTCTTCTGCATCCTGTCGATTACAACGGTCTTTGCCGACGGCCCGCGCTTCGATAACATGCGCACTGTCGTCATTGCCGATACGACACAGGACAGCTACGCCGCCCGTTTCATGAAAAGCCGGCTGAAACAGCCGTTCCGCATCCCCTACTGGGACCGCATCGAAACGGATACAGCCCTGTCGCCGTCTGACGTCAACATCGACACGATGCGCGCCCTTTCGGCACAGTATAAAGCCGACGTCGTCCTGGTCCCCGTCGTCCAGACCTGGTACTGGCGGCAGCACATGGCCGGGCTCTGGCGCTATGATGATGACGAAATCATCACGGAATGTCTCTATCACCTGACGGTATACGCCTACGACAAGCGGACCGATACCTTCAAGAGCTACAGCGACAAAGGCCGTGAAATCGAATCGGCATCTATCCTGAACGACCCCAACGAAATCCTGACGGAATCTATGGACCGCATTATGAAAAAGCTGCCCTATAAGCGCATCCCGACGGATATCGAAGACGTCGCAACGGGTGGAACATCCTTGCAGACCAAAACGACCGAAGGCGGGGCTAAGATACTGACCAACACCTTCCCGCAGGCCATTTGAATTTAGTGGCTCGTAAAAAAAGGGGCTGTCGCACGAAGGCTTCTACCATCATGCGCGGCCCCGTTTACTTTATAGTTTGTAGCACAGAGTTTGTAGTTTGCAGAGAAAACCTTTAAATTTAAACCCCTCCGCTAACAACTAACAACTAGCCACTAACAACTTTAAAGGGCTTGTCGTCGTGCGACAAGCCCTTTTTTGTGTTGTAGGGGCGACCCCCACAAACTTTCATTCATGCAAACGGCACACATTCTTGTGACGGCCTCGCCACGTGCGAGCCCTTACGTTAGAACGCTACTTTTTTATGAACTTTTATCTATAAGGTTTCCTATTTCATGCAGGCTGGTTTCGAAGGGTTCATAGTGGACGCGGTCGCGTCCATCTTTTTTGGCTTGATAGAGGCAACGGTCGGCTAAGGCGAACATCTTCCGCAAGTCGACAGCACCTTGACAGATTCCCCAGGTATAGCCACCGCTCATCGTCGGCTGGCGAAGCAAGTGATCAAAGGGCAGCGCCTTCACGCGCCGCTGGAAGCGTTCCACCTTTTTTTGAAATCCCGTCTGGGTACTAAAAGACAAGATCAGGAATTCATCTCCTCCATAGCGATAGACATAATCGGTTGAGAACATATGGTGCAAAAGCTGGCTGATACTGGCCAGAATATCATCACCTTGTTTATGTCCATAAGTATCATTGAAAAATTTAAACTCATCGATATCGCCAATCATGACACAGACATTTCTCCCCAAATATTGCTCAAAATCTTCCCGCAGGGCTTCGCGATTCAACAGGCCCGTCAGCTCATCGGTCCGGCTCCGCTGATAAAACTCTTCCGTACTGGAACGGAGATGCATGCGGATTTGGGCAAAAGACAGGGCCAGATGGCGCCGCGAAAAGATGATGACCAGACAGACCAGATAAAAGAGGACGATATCGTATTGGTCCTGCCAGGCGATTTGATGACCTGTCATGGCGATGACGGCAAAGGTCGTAATCAGGTTGACGGCGATGATAGGAAAAAGGACCTTGAGGTTATCATAAATGGGCAGTAAATAGACCAGGATAAGTATAAGCAGGTATTCAAAAAAGAAACTGCTCCCGTCCTGAGTGCTGAAAAAAGTGAGACAGGCCAAGGATGAATTGATGAACAAAAAGATGTAAACCAGATTTTCTAATATCTTTTCATGGCGGACCGCTCCGTGCAGACATCGGTAGAAAACGGCAAAAAAGAGGACATTGACGCAAAAAAGGATGCCATAGACCGCCATCGAATCAATAGTCGGCAAGACAGCGCCAGCAGCATTGGGTGCATACATTCCAATCAGCCCGGTCAGGGCGATAATGCACAGGAGACAGGAAATGAAACTGCAGGCATAGAGATTATCCCGTATTTTCCGTTTCCTGAATTCCGGATCTGATAAAACAGCCTGGATGTCATGGAAATCACCAAATGGTCCATGCAACACTTTGTATATACGGTTTCGTAAATATATGACAATATTCATGTAAAAGCCCCCATTTGTATATACTTATCGTATCAAAACAAACAGGGGCTTGCAAGGTTTTACAATGACGAACTCAATGATTGCCCGGTACAGCTTCGATGACCGGTTTTGCTTCGGCAGCAGCCTGTTTCGCTTCATGGGCTTCCATGTGACGGGCAAAGATGCCGGCCAGGATAGAGCCCGTTACCTGATGGATAGCCGCTCCGACAGCTGCCGGAATGGCGACGGCCGGCGCAAAGAAGACCGATACCAGCGAAATGGCCAGGGCGTCGTTCTGCATGCCGACTTCCAACGTGACCGAGTGCTGCTGTTTCTTGCCCAAGCCCAGCTTGCCTGTAACGAAATAGCCGATGAGGAAACCGCCGAGATTGTGCAGGAGAACCATGAGGATGATGAAGATACCCATGTCCAGGATCTTAGCGCCATTGATGGCAATGACGCCGCCGACGATAACCAGGACGCCGAAAGCCGAAACGAGGACCAGGACCTTCGACAGGGAGGCAATATGTTTTTCTCCCATCAGGCGATGCGTCAACAAGCCGAGGACCAAGGGAACCAGGATGACCTTCATGACCGTCATGGCCATAGCCATAAAGGAAACTTCGACCCATTGGCCGGCCAGGCCCCAGACGATGAAAGGCATCATAATCGGCGCCAGCAATGTCGAACACGTCGTAATGGAAACGGACAGGGGTACATCGGCCTTGGCCAGGAAACCCATGACATTCGACGCCGTCCCGCTGGGACAGGAACCGAGGAGGATCATGCCGACGGCGATTTCCGGCGGCATTTCAAAGGCCAGGACCAGGGCATAGGCCAAGAGGGGCATAATCGTATAGTGAGCCGTACAGCCGATGAGGACTTCCTTCGGCCGCTGGACGATTAATTTGAAATCCCGGGCATGGAGCGTCATACCCATACCGAACATGATGACGCCTAACAAGAGGACTGTATGAGGAACCGCCCAGAGAAAGGCATTGGGCATAAAATAAGCCCAAATGACGACGAGAAAGACGATATACGTCAAATTTTTCCCAACAAAACCGCTCAACTTTCCAATGAAATCCATCACAGTCACGCACATCCTTTCTAAAATAAGACCTGACAAATACAAATACGCAAACGGTTTTGATGGAGCAAAAAAAAACTTTGCCTCTAAAAAGAGACAAAGTATTCACTCTGCGGTACCACTCTCATTGTCGTAATGACCACTCTTCCAGCATCTCCGGGACAGCCCATGTAATGCCTGGCAAGGTAACGGTTGCCTTCCGGCTGCGTCTACTAGCGAAATGCGTTCGGGCAGCAGCTCCTGGACGACTTCACGCCGGGATTCCATCCTGCCTCTCAGCCACCAGCAGGTCTCTGTCATGGTTTCCCAAACATTACTATTTCCATTCAACACTGTTTTGTATTTGTTGAGGTCTATTATACCGTGTCGCCCCCGATGTGTCAATAATATTTTAAGCAGATTATACGTTTTATTATTTAAGTTAAATGTTTAATCTTAAAATTCTATAATATTTCATAAACCTTTTTCTTCAATTCCGGCACGACGTCGGCTTCGAACCAGGGATTCTTGGCCTGCCAGCGGAAGTTGAGCGGACTGGGATGGACGATGGGGAAATAATCCGGCAAGTAAGCCTGATAATTCCGCACGGTCTCCGTCAGGTTGCGTTCCGTCCGGCCTTTCAAATAATAGTCGATGGCGTACTTGCCGACGAGGATGGTCAGTGCCAGGTCCGGCATGAGTTGCAGAATTTCACGATGATATTTCTGGGCGATGAACCGTCTCGGCGGTTTGTCGCCCGTTTTGGCTTTGCCCGGATAGTAGAAATCCATAGGCATAATGGAAATGGCCGGCGAATAGAAAGTCTGGCTGTCAATGCCCATCCAGGCCATCAGCTTTTCACCGGACTTGTCATGGAAAGGAATCCCCGATTCTTCGACCTTCTTGCCCGGAGCCTGACCGATGATCAAGATTCTCGCTTCCTCGTGGATTTGAAAAATAGGACCGATGCCGCGGGCCGTATACGACGCGTTCCGTTCGTCCGTTTTTAATTGATCAATGATCTCCTGCAAATGCATAAAAACGCCTCCCAAATGGTAAAGAGCCTGCCATGATACACGAATAGGCTGTGGTCGAACATCACCACGGGCCGCCCTGCCCGGGACGGCCCCTACGCAGGCGGCAGATAGCCGCGTTATTTTTCATCGCCTGTATGCGATGCCGTAGGGGACGCCTATCTAAGGCGTCCCGCTTGATACACGGACAGGCTGTGGTCAATCATCACAGCGGGCCGCCCTGGCCGGGACGGCCCCTACGCAGGCGGCAGATAGCCGCGTTATTTTTCATCGCCTGTATGCGATGCCGTAGGGGACGCCCAAAGGGCGTCCCGCTTGATACACGGATAGGCTGTGGTCGAACATCACCACGGGCCGCCCTGCCCGGGACGGCCCCTACGCAGGCGGCAGATAGCCGCGTTATTTTTCATCGCCTGTATGCGATGCCGTAGGGGACGCCTGTCTAAGGCGTCCCGCCGTGAATCCTGTAAATGATTGGAATATATGACAAGTGGCACATTGTCGTAATACCATCATCATACGATTAAATGATAATAAATAATAGGTATGAACAGGGCTGGCAGGAAGTCGGCTACTTTCAGCTTCGTCAACTGGAACATGTTGAGGGCAATACCCAGGATCATGACACTGCCGACGGCATTCAATTCCCGGATGACATCGGGTGTCATGAGGGGCATGATGAAGGTCGCCAACAGATAGAAAAAGCCCTGATAGATGAAGAGGACGATGCCGACGGGAACGACGCCCAAGCCGTAAAGGGTCCCAAAAATGAAAGAAGACGTAAAGTCCAGGGCGCTCTTGAAATAGAGAAGGTCATGACTGCCCAGGGCCGCCTGGATAGGGCCGAGGATGGCCATGGCGCCGATGACCTGCATGATGGATAAGGTGACGAAGCCCCGGACGAACCGCGAATCATCGCCGTGGCCCATGCGTTTCTTGAGAAATTCGCCGAAGCGGTTCATGCCATCTTCGATGCCGATAGCCGTCCCGACGAGGGTACCGATGATCATGCTGGCCAATACGAGGAGCAGATTCTGGCTCTGGACGGCTCCTTGTATGCCCATGATGGCGACGCACAGCGAAATGACACCAAAAATGGCCTTGGTAAAGCGCTCCGGTATGCCGCGCTTCAAAAGAAATCCCAGCAATGCCCCTAACGACGACGTCACGGCATTGACGATGACAGCGAACATGTACTTTCCCCCTGACAAGTGAATTTGTAATTATTATAGCAGAAAAAAGGACTTGTCGCACGTGCGACAAGCCCTTTTAAGTGGTTAGTGGCTAGCAGTTAGTTGTTAGTGGATGGAATCGAATTTAATGGGCTGCTGTGGGCGATACGCTGGCAGCAGCTTTCTGGTCGGCTTCGTAGTTGGAGTCGAAGCGTTTGTTCAGGTAGTTGACGTAGAGATAGGCCAAGACGGCACCGGAGATGTTGTGCCATGCACTGAAGACGGCACCGGGTACGCCGGCCATAGGCAAGGATGCAAAGTGTGCTTTGGCCAGGCCCGTTGCCAAGCCGGAATTCTGCATGCCGACTTCGATGGACAAGGCGACCATTTTCTTCCAGCTCATGCCGCAGAGATGGCCGATAAAGAATCCCAGGGCATAGCCCAGGCAGTTGTGCAGGATGACGACCAGCAGGATGATGCCCGAACTGTTGAGGATAGCATCGCGGCTGGCTCCGATGATGCCGGCGATGAGGAAGGAAATAGCCAGGGCCGAAACAGCCGGCAGGTAATCCGTAGCCGTATCAGCCAGCTTCGGCAGGAAGCTCTTGACGATGAGGCCCAGAGCGATGGGGACGATGACGATCTGCAGAATCGATAAGAACATGCCGACCGGGTCAAAGGAGATGCGCTGACCGATGATGAGATACGTCAAAAGCGGCGTCATGATCGGCGAAATTAACGTCGATACACTGGTCATCGTGACCGACAGGGGTACGTCGCCTTTGCTCATAAAGGTGATGACATTAGACGACGTACCACCCGGGCAGGTCCCGACGAGGACGACGCCAACCGTCAGGGCCGGGTCGAGCTGGAAAATCGTCGAAAGGACGTAGGCCAGGAAAGGCATGACGAAATACTGGGCACAGGCGCCAAAAAAGACATCTTTCGGCCGCTTGAGGACCAGGGCGAAATCGTGGACGCTCATGGTCATGCCCATGCCGAACATGATGACGCCGAGGAGGACGGAGAGAACGGAAATACCGCCCACCTTGCCGAGGACCCAGGAAAAGCTCGTCGGCAGGGTCATGCCGATGATGAGGAAGATGACGGCGATGACGCCGAAATATTTACCGATAAGGGCACAGACTTTTTTCATGATGAATACCTCTTTTTAAAACAATATGTTTATAAGTCCAAAAAAAGGAACCTCCTGCCCCGATAGGGATTCTCCGCCATTCCGAAGAGGCCCGGCCAGGGCAAGAGGCTCGTTGAAAGACTGATTATTTCATGACAGCGCCGGTATTGGCAGACGTGACGAGTTTCGCATAGCGGGACAAGTAACCGGTCTTGACTTTCGGTTCCGGCTGCTTCCATTCAGCTTTGCGTTTTGCCAATTCTTCATCGCTGACTTCCAGTTCCAATTTACGGTTGGGAATGTCGATGGAAATGGTGTCCCCGTCATGGACCAGGGCCAGGGGGCCGCCTTCCATAGCTTCCGGCGAGATGTGGCCGATGCAGGCGCCGCGGCTGGCACCGCTGAAGCGGCCGTCAGTCAGGAGGGCGACTTTCAGGCCCATGCCGGTGATGACAGCTGTCGGGTTGAGCATTTCACGCATGCCCGGACCGCCTTTCGGGCCTTCGTAGCGGATGACGACGACGTGGCCTTCTTTGATTTCACCGCCGATGATAGCGGCAATGGCAGCTTCTTCCGAGTCATAGCATTTGGCCGTACCTTTATAGACCAGGAGGTCCGGTTCGACGGCACTTTCCTTGATGACCGAGCCGAGAGGCGCCAAGTTGCCTTTGAGGACGGCAATGCCGCCTTTATGCATATAGGCGTTTTCTACGGAATGGATGACGTCGTGGTTGAGGATCTTCGCATCTTTGATGCGGTCGCCGACCGTGCCGGTAATGGTCTTGGCGTCGGTGTGGATGAGGCCCAATTTGGAGACTTCTTTCATGACAGCGCAGATGCCGCCGGCTTCATCGAGGTCCTGCATATGATACGTGCCGCCAGGGCTCATCTTGCAGATATAGGCCGCTTTACGGCTGATTTCGTCGAATTCATCGAGCGAGAGGTCGACGCCGGCTTCGTGGGCGATGGCCGGTAAATGGAGGGCCGTGTTGGTTGAACCACCGATAGCCATGTCGACGGCAATGGCGTTTTCAAAGGCTTCCAGGGTCATGATGTCGCGCGGCTTGATATCTTTGCGGACCAAATCCATGACGACCTGGCCGGCTTTCTTAGCCAACATGCGGCGCAGGCCCGTATAGGCAGCGGGAATGGTGCCGTTGCCGGGAAGGCCCATGCCGAGGACTTCGGTCATGCAGTTCATGGTGTTGGCTGTGAACAAGCCGGAACAGGAACCGCAGCCCGGGCAGGCCTGGAATTCCATCTGGTGCATTTCTTCCGGTGTCATCTGGCCCGATTCGACTTTGCCAGCGGCTTCAAACATGGTGCTGACGCTGATGTTCTTGCCGTTATGACGGCCGGCGAGCATAGGGCCGCCGCTGACGACGACCGTCGGGATATTGAGGCGGCCAGCAGCCATGAGCATAGCCGGTACGATTTTATCGCAGTTCGGGATGAGGACCAGGCCGTCGAAAGCATGGGCTGTCGCTACGGCTTCGATGGAGTCGCAAATGAGTTCACGGCTGGACAGGGAAAAGCTCATGCCGCGATGACCCATGGCGATACCGTCGCAGACGCCGATGGACGGGAATTCAATCGGAGTACCGCCGGCAGCGGCAACGCCGAGCTTGACAGCTTCGGCAATTTCGCGCAAATGGATATGGCCGGGAATGATTTCATTAAAAGCATTACAGATACCGATCAACGGTTTCTGCAAATCTTCATCGCTATAGCCCATAGCGTGGAACAACGTACGATGGGCGGTTCGGGTAACGCCCTTTTTAACAACATCACTGCGCATGGTATTCATCCTTTCTCTACATATCCTTGACGGCCATTTCGCCGCGGGACAAGGAAATCTGCCCGGTCCGGGCGATTTCAATAATATCATAATCTTTCAGCATTTCTAAGAGAGCCTCGATATGGTCTTCCCGGCCTGTCAGGCGCAGGACCAGGGAACGGCGCTGGACGTCGACGATCTTGGCGTTGAACAGCTGGGCGATATTGGTCAGCTCTTCACGGGTCTGCGGTGTCGGGCTCTGGACTTTGATCATAGCCAGTTCATAGCTGATGAACGGCGCATCATCGAGGTTGACGACTTTGATGACGTCAATGAGCTTGGCCAGCTGGTTGACAGCCTGGTCGAGTTCCCAGCGGTTTTCGACGGAAACGACGATATTGATACGCGTTACGTCGGCTTCTTCTGTATAACCGGCATTGATACATTCAATATTAATAGCTCTGCGGCTGATCAGGCCAGCGACGTGCGTCAGGACGCCCGGTTTATTGTCGCAGAGAATGGCGAGATGTTGTCTCATCATTTCCCTTCACCTCCCAATACCATCTGGTCCAGGCGTTTGCCGCCAGGAACCATGGGATAGACATTTTCATCGGCCGGGATGAAGACGTCGAGCAGTGCCGGCCCTTCTGTCTTGAACAGATTTTCAACGGCTTTAGCCAGGTCTTCCGGCTTGTGGACAGCCGTCCCAGGAACACCCATAGACGTGGAAACAGCCGTCAAATCGGGGTTATCCCCAATCAGCGATTCGGCACAGTGGCCGTTGTAAAACATGCGCTGCCACTGATTGACCATGCCCAGTACATTGTTGTGGAGGACGATGGTCTTGACATCGACGCCATATTTATGAAGGGTGGCGAATTCCTGGCAGTTCATCATGATACTGCCGTCGCCAGTAAACAAGACGACTTTCGACTTAGGACAGCCTAATTTAGCACCCAGGGCTGCCGGCAGGCCATAGCCCATAGTACCCAGGCCACCGGAAGTAACGAACCGGCGGGGCTTGTTCAAGTTGAAGAACTGAGCTGCCCACATCTGATGCTGACCAACGTCGGTGACGACGATGGTATCATCATCGGTCCACTTCTGGACTTCTTCAAAAAGTTTCTGCGGCGAAACGGCATCGGGAAGGTCCCGTGTGGCAAAGGGATGGGAGGCCTTCATATCGAGGACGAAAGTCCGCCATTCGCTATAGCGGTCCGCCAAATGCGTTTCATGAGCTGCCAGCTTTTCGTCGAGGAGCGGCAGGGACCAGCGGAGGTCGCCGTTGACGCTGATGTCGGCGTGGACAATTTTATTGATTTCTACTTTATCGATATCGAAGTGGACGATCTGCGCGTTCGGCGCGAAATTTTCGACGTCGCCAGTGACGCGGTCGTCGAAGCGGGCACCGATGGCGACCAGGAGGTCGCATTTCGTGACGGCCATATTGGCCGCATACGAGCCATGCATGCCGACCATGCCCAGGTGAGCATCATACGTATCAGGAACGCAGCCCTTGCCCATGAGGGTTGTGACGACAGGGACATGCATCTGCTGGACGATGTGTTTCAAACGGTCTGACATATTGGAAAGGACGACGCCGCCACCGGTGAGGATGATTGGACGCTTTGCCTTTTCAATGGCTTCGACGGCGCGGTCTACATCGGCTTCATTGCCGATGTGATGACCCTGGTAGCCGCGCAGATGAACTTCTTCGGGATATTCAAATTCAAAAGGTGTATCGAATACATCCTTGGCAATATCGACAAGGACCGGCCCGGGCCGGCCTGTGGTTGCGATGTAAAAGGCTTCTTTTAAGACCCGGGGCAATTCCTTGACGTTCTTCACTAAATAGTTGTGTTTCGTAATCGGGGTGGTAATACCGGAGATATCAGCTTCCTGGAAGGAGTCGCGTCCGATGAGGGGCGTCGCTACCTGGCCGCTGATGACGACGAGGGGGATGGAATCCATGTTGGCCGTGGCAATGCCTGTAACCATGTTGCAGACGCCAGGACCGGACGTAGCAAAGCAGACACCGGGCTTACCCGTGGCGCGGGCATAGCCGTCAGCGGCGTGGACAGCTCCCTGTTCGTGTCCTGTCAGGATATGGGGAAATTTGGCTTTATATAATTCATCATATAATGTCAGGACAGCCCCACCGGGATAGCCGAAGACGACTTGTACCTGTTCACGTTTCAAGCATTCGATTACTGCTTGTGCACCGGTCATTTTCATCTCATTCACCTCATCAAATATCGTTCATCGTTGCTAGTAGTTCGTTCATCGAAGAAGGTCATCCATCGTTTCTCTTTCGATGAACGATGAACGGCCTGCGATGAACTGATTTTAATTAGTCGTTCTGGTCGTTGTTGTGGAGCCACGGCATCATGGCACGGAGTTTTTCACCGACCTGTTCGAGCGGATGTTCCGCATGCTGACGGCGCATAGCCAGGAAGTGAGCGCGGCCGCCGGCTTTGTTTTCCAGGAGCCAATCTTTGGCGAAAGCGCCGGACTGGATGTCGTTGAGGACTTCTTTCATGGCTTTCTTCGATTCCTGGGTTACGACACGCGGGCCAGCCGTGTAATCGCCGTATTCAGCCGTGTCACTGATGGATTTACGCATCTTAGCCATGCCGCCTTCGTACATGAGGTCGACGATCAACTTCATTTCATGGAAGGTTTCAAAATAAGCGATTTCCGGCTGATAACCTGCTTCGCAAAGGGTTTCAAAACCGTTGGTGATGAGCTGGCAGATGCCGCCGCAGAGGACTGCCTGTTCACCGAAGAGGTCCGTTTCCGTTTCTTCCTGGAAGGTCGTCTGGATGACGCCGGCACGGGTACCGCCGATGCCGCGGGCATAAGCCAAAGCGAGGTCGAAGCATTTACCGGAAGCATCCTGTTCGACTGCGAAGACGTCGGGAACGCCGCCGCCTTCTACGAATGTACGGCGTACGAGATGGCCCGGGCCTTTCGGAGCGACCATGAAGACGTCGACATCAGCCGGCGGGACAATCTGTTTGAAGTGAACGTTGAAGCCGTGTGCAAAAGCGAGGGCACTGCCGGATTTCAAGTTCGGAGCGATTTCCGTTGCATATACGTCAGCCTGTTTTTCGTCCGGAATGAGGACCATCGTGACGTCAGCATCTTTAACAGCTTCGGCAACGGTCTTGACTTCGAGGCCGGCTTCTTTGGCTTTTTCAACCGATTTGCTGCCTTTATACAAGCCGACGACGACGTCGACGCCGCTGTCCTTGAGGTTCAATGCATGAGCATGACCCTGGCTGCCATAACCGATGACGGCAACTTTTTTGCCTTTCATAACATCCCAATTTACGTCCTGATCATAAAATACTTTTGCCATAATAACATCTCTCCTTGAGTATAAAATAATTTATTCTCGTTGGGATTTAGAGATTCGTCGAAAGAGGCCAACAAAAAAACTCCGCCCCTCACTGAGGGACGGAGTACTATTCCGCGATACCACCCTGATTCCCGGCGCATTACTGCAGCCAGGCTCTCTACAACGTACCAACATACGCGTTTCCTATAACGTGGAAAAATCGTCAGTGCTTAATCTTGCTTCAGCACTTCTCTTCGGGGATGATTTTCAATCGCCATTCATTACCGGCTCGCACCAGCCGCCGGTTCTCTGGGAATGTCCGGACGAACTACTCTTTCCCGTCATCAGATTTCACTATATGCTTTTGCGAGCCTTTATCGTTGTGGCCCGTTTGAAAAGCTTGAACACATTCTACAAAATGCTGTGCCGTTTGTCAATGCTTTTTTGGAATTTTTCCGAAAAAAGTTTGGTTAAACGTTTACTTACCTAAGATTCTTAAGCCTTGCGATTGCCCAGATACCATTTCACAAACTGCTGCGCAATGCGGCCATTGCGGCCGGAATGTTCCATTTCCCAGCGGACGCCTTCGACACGAAGCTCTTCCGGGTCCAGGGTAATGCCAGCTTTTTTCAGTTCATGAGCGATGATCTGCAAGTATTCATCCTGCGTCGGCGCCGAGTAATGGAGGATGAGGCCAAAGCGGTCCGACAGGGAAATCGACTCGTTCGTACTGTCGTCGCGGTAGACTTCATCCAGTTCATCGTTGCGGTCGCGCCACGTTTCCTTCAAGAGGTGGCGGCGGTTCGATGTTGCATAAATAAGCACGTTTTTCGGTTGCGGCGTAACGCCGCCGTCGATGGCCGACTTGAGGTATTTATACTCTTTTTCATTTTCGTCAAAAGAGAGGTCGTCCAGGAAGAGGATGAACTTCTTGCTGCCAATGTCGCCGAGCCTTTCCATGAGCTGCTGCAAATTATGGAGCTGACCGCGCTGGACCTGGATGAGGCGCAGGCCCTGTTCATGGTAGCGGCAGACCAGGGCTTTGACAGCCGTCGACTTACCCGTCCCGCGGGAACCCGTCAGGAGGACGTTATTGGCCGCCCGGTCAGCCAGGAAAGCCGTCGTATTGGCCAGGAGCTTTTCTTTCTGGGCCGCATAGCCGATGAGGTCATCCCAGGCGAGATGGGGGAAATTCTCGATGCCTACGAGGTCCCCGTGTTCACCGATGCGGAAAGCCATGAACTGCGCCAGTTTGCCCCGGCCATATACTGCATAATGATGCAGCAAGACTTTCGTCGCTTCTTCTGGTGTCGACGCCGCCATGAGAGCTGTTTCCAGGGTCTGGACATAGCCGTAGACTTTCGGGACAGCCGGTTCGTAGTTGTCGAGGAAATCGACGCCGAGGAAGTCGGAAGCGGCCTTTTGCAGATACGGCCAGAGCAGGGTCATATCCAAGAGCAGGGCCTTGGTCATGCCCGTGCCGGCCTTGCCCGACCGTTCAATGGCTTCGGCAGCGACCGTATCGCCTTCCCCCAAGAGATAGAGGAAATATTGGCGCAGGATATTGCCGCTCAGGCCCAGCTGTTCCGCCCGTTCCAAGAGGACCGCTGCCGCCTCATGCTTGCCAAAGGGATTATCCCCCTGTTCCTGGACAGCCAGCAGGGCCTTGATGACGGGATCCTGTAAAAAATTGCGGCATACGACGAGGCCGCGCAGACTTTTATATTCCATGTAGAAACCTCCCTATCAGCTTATATACATTTGAGCCATTATACCGCCGCCAGGCCACGGCAGTCAAGGAAGTTCCGTCATATTTATACAGTAAAAGGTTTTACCTGACTAATTTATCTAACGCAGAGCATCGGCCATCTGGCACATGCGGACGATGGGTTTGACGTCATGGACGCGGACGATTGCGCAGCCGGCCAGGACGCCAGCGACACAGGTCGTCCCGGTCCCTTCCATCCGTTCCGTAACCGGCAGGTCGAGAATCTTGCCGATAAAGCCCTTGCGGCTCGTCCCCAGGAGCATGGGATACGGCAGGCCTGTCAGATCCCGCAAGTGCTTCATGACGTAGACATTCTGGTCAAAGGTCTTGCCAAAACCGATGCCCGGGTCGGTGATGATCTGGTCCTGGCTCATGCCGGCCTGGTCGGCAATGATGGCCGAGCGGATGAAGAAGCGCTTCATATCCTCGATGATGTCGCCGTATTCCGTACCGTCCTGGTTATGCATGACGACGACAGGGACGCCGTATTTTGCGGCTACAGCGGCCATCTGTCCCGGTTCCGGCGCATACTGGAGGCCCCAGATATCATTCATGATATGGGCGCCCGTACGCATGGCATAGTCTGCCGTTTCAGCCTTATACGTATCGACAGAAATGGGGACCGGGCAGGCTTCGACAAGGCGCGGCAAAATCGTTTCCAGCCGGGAAATCTCTTCGGCTGCCGAAATCGGCGTAAAACCCGGCCGTGACGATTCGGCGCCGATGTCGATGATATCCGCCCCTTCGGCTACCATTTCTTCCATGTGCTTCAAGGCTACATCGGCATTATTCCATTTCCCGCCATCAGAAAAAGAATCAGGCGTATAATTGAGGACGCCCATGACCAGCGTCCGTTCCCCGACAGTCAGGGATTTTCCATCTTTCCAATGATAATGACGAACTTCCACAATAATTCCTCCCAACAAAAAAAAGAGATAACGAAGGCGCCCAAAAGGACGCACAGTCGTTATCTCTAAAAAATCAAGTCCGTAACCTGTACGTTACCCGTTCATTATAGCAAAAGAGGCGTATCCTCACAAGTAAACGAAAAATTCAACTACTATACTAGTTAAAATTTCTATTTTCCATAATTTATACTAGTACAATAGTATAAATTATGGAAAATTGCAAAAGTTGCTGGTATAATAGTATAAATAGTTTTTTTTCAGAAAGGACGGGATACCATGATTCAGCGCGAATATTACATGAAACAAATCAGACCGTTCATTAACACGGATCTCATAAAGGTATTGACAGGAATACGCCGCAGCGGAAAATCAGTCATGCTGCAATTAATCCAGGAAGAACTATTATCTCAACAAGTCCGTCCTGATCAAATGATAAGCCTGAATTTTGAAGATTTGGCCAATCTCCCCTTGTGCCAACCCATGGCACTCTATCAATGGATTGCAGACAAAGCAGCTGCCATAAAAGGAAAAATATACATTTTTTTAGATGAAATACAAGAAGTGACGAATTGGGAACGGGTCATCAACTCCCTGCGTGTCGCTTTCGATGTCGATATTTATCTTACCGGTTCAAATGCTAAGCTACTTTCTGGGGAACTTTCCACCTATTTAGCCGGCCGCTATGTTCAATTCGTCATTTATCCTTTTTCTTATCAAGAATTTATATTAGCAAATCAATTAGACGATACCCCCCAAGCCTTCCAAAAATACCTACTCTTCGGCGGGATGCCTTTCTTAATGAATCTCCATTTCCAAGAAGGCCCATCTCGTCAGTATTTGCAGGATATGTACAATTCCGTAATTTTAAAGGATATTGTCCAACGGAATAATCTGCGCGACGTCGATTTATTAGAGCGCATCATCGGATATGCCCTCAGCAGTATCGGCCACGTTTTCAGTGCTTCTAACATTACAAAATACTTGAAAAGTGAACATCGAAAAGTTTCCAACGATACCGTATTGAATTACCTGAATGCTTGTACAACAGCTTATTTATTCTATAAAATCCCCCGCCAAGATTTATTAGGGAAGAAACTGCTTTCTATCAATGAAAAGTACTATGTCGTTGACCATGGCCTGCGAGAAGCCGTATATGGCCACAATGCCCGCGATATCGACCAAATATTAGAAAACATTGTCTGCTTGGAATTATTGCGCCGCGGCTATACGGTAACGATTGGCAAAACAGGAAATTTTGAAGTCGATTTCATTGCCGAAAAAGGAAATCGAAAGTGTTATGTCCAGGTCACATATTTACTCGCTTCACCAGAAACTATCGAACGCGAATTCCGTGTATATAAAGACATAAAAGACAATTATCCCAAATACGTCGTTTCTATGGACGAACTCGACTTTAGCCAGGATGGAATCCAGCACTATAATATTCGTAAATTTTTGCGACTCCCTCGTGATTATTAAATATGTGAAAAATGGCAGTTTGTTGACGTAAAGTAACTTCATGATATACTAAAGATGGTTTTATCTTTATGGTTTCTATGCAAAGGGGGATTCATCATAATGAAAAAAACGCCTGTTATCTTCACCGGTCATGGCAGTCCGATGCTGGCTATCGATGAAAACGACTTGACGCGCGAAATGCAGCGCGTCGGCGCAGACGTTCTAACCAGCGAAGACAGACCGAAAGCCATCCTGGCCATCTCGGCTCATTGGTATGTCCCAGGCACGCATATCCAGAGTGCCGACAAGCCGCGTCAAATCTACGACATGTACGGCTTCCCGGAAGAGCTCTATCAGCTCCAATACCCGGCCAAGGGCTGTCCGGAACTGACCCAGGATGTCTGTCAGCTTTTGGGCAATGACGTTTCTATCGACGATTCATGGGGTATCGATCACGGAACATGGAGTGTTATGGTCCACATGTTCCCCGACGCACCCATCCCAGTCGTCCAGCTTTCTGTTAACAGCACGTTTAAGCCGGACCAATGCTTTGAACTCGGCCAGAAACTCGCCCCGCTCCGCGAAAAAGGCTATCTCATCTGGGCCAGTGGCAACATCGTCCACAACCTGCGCCGCGTCGAATGGAACAAGCGCGGCGGCTCCGAAGCATCCAAACACTTCAACCAGGATATCGTCGATAATGTCATCACCGGCAACATCGACAACGTTATCTACTACGAAAACCACGAACACGCAGCCTACGCCGTGCCGACACCGGAACACTACCTGCCCCTGCTCTATTGCCTGGGCGCCGCCGGAACGGATAAAGCTACACCATTCAATAATACCTGTACCTTGGGATCCATGGCTATGACCGGATTCGTCTGGGAGTGAAAAAAGGGCTTGTCGTCATGCGACAAGCCCTTTTTGAGTTGTTAGTGGCTAGTGGTTCGGGGTTAGCGGATAGTTTTAAATTTAAAGGTTTTCTCTGCAAACTAAAAACTCTTTGCTACAAACTATAAAGTAAACGGGGCGGCGCATGATGGCAGAAGCCTTTGCAAATCCATTCTGAATCATAAATATTGCTGAACGACATTGAAAATATTCCATACCGATTCACTGTTAGTTACATTTCCGCCACCTTTGTAAGGGCCATTGTCAAACCGATAGCCGTACCACCAGGAGCCTTCATCATGATTGAACAGGAATTCTTCTATTGAAATAACCCGGTCCCACTTAACCTTTTTAACTTTCACATGGATTTTTCCGCCAATTAAACGATACATCGAATCCGTATCAACATAGGCCTGCGTCCCGTCGTGATACGTATAAGCCCAAACGTCTTCAGCAAATACACTCCCAGCTCCCAAAGTCAAGCACAAAAAAGTAAATCCTGCAACTATCCCTCTCTTCAGATTCACCATAGTCAACCTTCTTTCTCATTTGTTATTTATTATAATTATATATAAAAATTATTACATTGTACATATACTATAATATTTTCCGTTAAAAAAATATATTTTTTATCTTCATCATCGTCTGTACTCAGAAGTAACGTTCCCTTAATAAGGTTCTATTTTATAAAAAAATCCAACATGATATAAAAACTACCATGTTGGACTTTTTATGGTTCTCAATATTTATCATTTTTAGTACGCTTATAAAGGAATGGTCCCGACAATAATTGCCGTAAAGAGAATGACCAGCGATACAAGCCATGCCCACAAAAAGGTATGTTTTTGATGTTCGCCTAAATCAATTCCTGTGAGCCCAATCAATAAGAACGTTGCCGGTGTAAGTGGGGAAATAGGGAACCCTAAGGTCATTTCCCCAGCAATAGCCGCCCGGCCTAAGTCTACTCCAGCCAAGCCAACGGCATCTGCGGCTTGTGCCAAAACTGGCAAAACAGCAAAATAAAAACTATCTGGGTCAAACAAAAGACTAGCCGGCATTGAAATGACCCCAATAATAACAGCAAAATGGGGAGCTAAAGATTCTGGCATGATTTCTACCAAGCCATTTGCCATCGCACTAATCATCCCTGAACCTTTCATGATTCCTGTAAAAATCCCTGCTGCAAATAAGACACTGGCCATCATTAATGCTTCTTTCGCATGAGCATCAATCAATTTTCCTTGTAATTTTACATCAGGGTAATTAACAATAAGCATGACGACCAAGGCAGCCATAAAACAACCTACAGGAGGCAAGGTGCCTTCAACCATAAGTGCAACAGTCACAATGATTAGAATGAGATTGAACCAAAAAAGTTTTGGTCTGCGTAACACTTGCTCCTCTTCTGATAATACAGCTGGCGCTACACTGATGCTGGCTAATTCAGTTCCTAATCGGCGTTTTTCCTTCATTCCAAAAAAGGCTGCAATTGCAATCCCACATGCCATCCCTGCAATCTGCGGTACAATCATAGGATTAAACAAATCCATAACGGGTATATCCAATGACGTTGCAGCTCGTAAAGTCGGCCCGCCCCAAGGCAACATATTCATTGTCCCAGCACCTAAAGCAACAATAGTGGCTAAAATCCGGCGATCCATTTTTAGTTTTTCATAAATAGGGAGCAACGCCGGTATAACAATCAAAAAAGTGGCAGCCCCTGAACCATCTAAATGTGCAAACATAGTAATGACATAGGTTCCGATACAAACTTTAACAGGATTTGAACCCACAATGCCTACAATTTTATTAACAATTTTTTCAAATACGCCTGCATCGCCTAGAATAGTAAAAAATAAAACTGCAAAAATGAACATGGCTCCAGTCGGAGCTACATTCTTAATTCCAGCAAGCATATATTTTCCTAGGTCACTACCTTGCCCTAAAAAAAGACATGCAACGATAGGAATTGCAATTAATGCTGACATCGTCGACAATTTTTTTTGTCATAATCGATGCTAAGACGAGTAAAATCGTAATCAGTCCAACAATTGCTAACATCTTAAACCTCCTTATCCTGATTCAACCGGACTCTTATAAAAAAGAGTCCGGGAATCATGGTAATCCAGAATATCAGTCAGTAGTTGTCTTCGTAAAATACGAAACATCGTCAGGACTTAAATGAAGGAGGTTCGACAGTACATCTCCCGTATCTTTCCCTAATGTCGGTGCTTTCACATAGGTATAGGGGTCGGCTTCAGTCATTTTAACAGGGTTCCCAGTAACCCGCATCTTACCTTCAACAGGATGATCTATTTCACAAATCATCTGTCGTGCTTTGGCAATATGCTCGTCATTAACGACATCTGCTACGTCATGAATAGGCGCACAAGGAACACCGTGAGCTCGAAGCAATGTAATGATATCTTTAGCCGTATGCTGTTTGGTCCAACCAGTGACCATCGCATTCAATTCATCTTTTTGATTTGCCCGATCTTTATTCAACTTAAAACGTTCATCAGCAAACCAATCATCATGTTCGGTAGCTTCACAAAAACGTTTCCAGATAGCATCATTACCAACCCCTATGACAATCCATTTATCCGAAGCTTCAAAAGAATCATATGGATAAATAAATTCATAACGGTTGCCAGCGCGTTTAGGAATACGTCCCTCTACCATATAAATTTCAGTAATGGTTTCCATTGCGCTAACAGAACAATCGACAAGGCCGATATCAACGTATTCACCGTGATGCTGCGTATTCCGGCCCTGCAATGCTGCCAAGATTCCAATGCAACAGTTCAAGCCACCTAATACATCACCAATAGCAGTACCTGTACGAGTTGGCGGCGAATCAGGCCAACCAGTAACACTCATCATACCGCTTAAAGCTTGAGCAATAACGTCATATCCAGGAAGCAGTCGATAAGGCCCAGTTTGTCCAAATCCAGAAATAGAGGCAAAGACAATATTAGGATTCAATCTTTTGACTTCCTCATAAGAAAATCCCATTTTCGCAATAGTTCCAGGTTTAAAATTTTCTACAAAGACATCCGAAATCTTTATTAGCTTACGCAGCACATCTTTTGCTTTTTCATCATGCAAATCAAGTTTTATGCTTTTTTTATTACGATTTAAATTCGCATAATAAGCACTAATTCCCTTATCAAAAGGAGGGTAGGCACGACTGTCATCTCCTCTAGGGGATTCTATCTTAATAACTTCAGCACCCATATCTGCCAATAACATCGTACAATATGGTCCTGATAAAACACGAGTGAGGTCTAGGACACGAATGCCCTGTAACGGTTTAGCCATGACATCCATCTCCTATTCATCATCAATTTCAATATACATACGTAAAAGCGCCGCTTCCATACATTTTCCTAAGGTATCCAAACGTAAGGATCGAGTAGCACCGCCATCAAGAGCATGATGCATAACAAAATTAAACCCATCTAATTGCGGAACATCATATCGTGTAACATCGCCAAAAACAAGTCCTTCAAAATGACGGCGTACCCGTTCTGGTGTCAACTGTTCTGCCATCGCTTTATAGTATTTGGGTTCACGGGCGTAAATACAAATATTGGACGTATCACTTTTATCTCCACAACGACCATGTGCAATATCTTTTAACTGTACTTTCATGATATTAGACCTCCTCAACATACGTGGTAAGTTTAATGGCATCTCTCGGAATCAAAGTCGGCCACAATGCAAAAACTTCGCTCGGACGGCTGCGTCCACCAAAGAAGCACCCCTGAGCCGGTCCATTCAAATTGCTGACCGCAGCAACTTCAGGGGTCAGTTTCAGACCTTCTTTTTTAGATTCTGTCATAATAGCATACCGCAAGACAACTTCATTAAGATCTGCATTGATTTCAGGAGCTAATGGCCCATGCAAGGCATTAACACCAAGATAGCTAATATTCTTGCGAATAATTTTCGCATTTTTCATAGCTAAACGCTTATCAAGGATGTCAGCGGCCATCTTAGCCTTATCCAAGGCTCTAGGCCAAGAATAAGGTAAATAAGCAATCGTCCGATAGCCTTCCAGATACCCGACACAAAGTTTTAACGTATCAGGTGCAGGTGTACCCGTAACGCCCCGAACAGCAACATGATCCCGTTCAATTTCTTCTACCGTAATTTTACTGAAGTCAGCGACTACATCAGGCGTAATATATTTAGATGGATCATGGATTTCATAAAGGAGCTGTTCTTTTACAGATTGAGGTGTAACAAGCCCGCCAGTATTTTTCGTTTTTGTTAAAATTAAACTGCCTTTTTCACTGATTTCTGCAATCGGATAGCCTAAATTTTCTGGACTCGGAACATGTTCCCAATCATAGTCATAGTTCCCGCCTGTTGCCTGAGCCCCACATTCACAAAGATGGCCAGCCAAAATGCCTGTAGCTTTTGCCGTCCAGTCATCATATTTCCAGCCAAATTCATAAATGAGGGGAGCTTCAAACATAGCCGTATCTGTTGAACGGCCAAGAATAATAATATCGGCACCGTCTTCTAAACATTTGACGATAGGTTCTACCCCATAATAAACATTGGCATTCACCATATTAGGTAAAATCCGGTCAATGTCTTCACCTGTATCCATGTGTTTCATCGTAATTCCCTGTTGACGGAGCTGAGGAATAATTTCACGTACATCATCCCCGAGGACATAGCCAACTTTTAAATGATATCCACCTTCACGAATAGCTTCTTTAGCTTTTTCGACGCAGGCTTTAACATTCATACCACCGGCATTCGTAATAACTTTAGTTCCTTTTTCTGCAATATAGGGAAGCATCCCTTTAAGCGCCGTAATAAAATCGCGAGCATACCCAGCTTCGGGTCTTTTTTCCTGTTGACGTCTCATGATAGATAAGGTCAATTCAGCCAAATAATCGCAGCAAATGTAATCAAGATTATCCTCTCTTGCCATAGTAATCGGTGCATCACTTAAATCGCCCCAAAAACCTTGGCCACCGCCGATTCTGATTGTTTTCATAATAGGTTTACCTCTTTTCTTTAAGACTATACAGTATTTTTTACCGTACATTTACTCGTTACACTTATTTACATGAAATTTTCGTGCCATATATTATTTAAAAGTAGTATATTCAGCTCAATAAATCCACACATTAAGATAACTACGCCATTTTCGTTTTATATCATTGTTATATTTAAAAGAAGCCCAATTTAGGTATACTCAAGAAATGTATACCTAAATTGGGCTTTCTGTTTACATAGTATACAGTATATTACGTATCATTTGTTTACATAGTATACACTATGATTTGTCAAATCCATATAATTTCCATTTTTTATAAAAGGTCCTTCGGCTGATTCCTAAAATCTTCATCGCTTTAGTTTTATTCCCTTGAGCATCTTCCATAGCTTGGGCGATTTTCTTCTTTTCCATCAGTTGAACACCTGATTTTAGAGAATAGGAATCTATAGTCTTACGCTTTTCCATATCGACAGAAGGCAGATATGCTGAACTTGTCGCAACATATTGCAATTCTTCGGGTAAGTGTTCTAAACGAATAACTGATTCATTACATACAATAACCGCATATTCCATACAACTTTGCAATTGCCTTACATTACCCGTCCAAGGAAATGATAAAAAATATTTTTCTACTTCTGTAGATAAAGTGATTTTTTTCCCATATTTCAATGCATACTTTTTTAAAAAGAAATTAGCCAGTAAAAGTATATCATTTCCCCGTTCACGTAAAGGTGGAATCATTATTTTAAAGGTATTCAAGCGAAAATATAAATCATCTCGAAAACGACCTTCACGAACCATCTGCTTTAAATCTCGATTCGTCGCAGCAATAACTCTTACATTAACCTTTTGAACCGTATTTGACCCTATCTTTTGAATTTCACCAGATTGCAGTACTCGTAATAATTTCGCCTGCATAAACAAAGGCATTTCGCCAATTTCGTCTAAAAAAATAGTTCCACCATCAGCTTGTTCAAACTTCCCTAATTTTCCTCCCTTTACGGCTCCCGTAAAAGACCCAGCAGTATAACCAAAAAGTTCACTTTCCATTAACGATTCTGGAATAGCCGAACAGTTCAAATTTACATAAGTTCGGGAGCGTTTACCACTGATTTTCAAAATAGCATTAACCAGGACTTCCTTACCAGCTCCACTTTCGCCTTCAATAAGAACAGTCGCATCTGTCGGAGCGACCAATTCAGCTAGGCGGAGACATTTTAAAAAATTAGGACTCTGTCCGATGACATCAGAAAATTCAGTAGATAAATCTTGTTTGCTATGAACTGCCGCCTTAAATATAGAATGATTTAACCGCTGTGCTTTTTCTAACTCTTCTTTGCTCCGTGTCAATTCCGTAATATCATTAAAAACAGATACAGCACCAATTAATTTTTGTTGTTTAACAATGGGTGTAATGGTCACACGGATTTTCTTTCCCCGAGTCCGAACTTCTACTAGCTGATGATAAATTGGGACTCCCGTTTTTAGAACCTTTAAAATCAGCGCTCCAGGTTCAATGGTTTTCACTTGTTTATAAATTACTTTTTCTTTGGGTACTGCTAAAATCTTCGTATAAGCCGTATTCACATAAAGAATCCGTGAAGTCTTATCAACGATAACAATTCCATCATGGACAGCATCCATAGCTTCACGCATCATAAGTTCTGTAACATCGTTGTATTCAGCCATGCAATCCATCTTTTCACCTACTTTTCTATAAATTCAACGCGGCCCCATAAACCGATTGCCGTTAAGATGAATCATGTGATCTGGTTCATCGGCAATCCAAACTTCGGTTTCCCAAGCCAAGTCCGCCACAAAGCGTTTGTAGACGGTTACATCAGGAAAAGCGGTAACATAGATTTTCCCGCTCGTGACCTGCTGAGTCATAGCTTCCAATTCTTGTAAGCGTTTAGGACTCATAGGACCCACGGAGGTCACGGCTTCAACAAAGTAAATCCAGTCGACGTCCTTGCAATATAGGATGACATCGGGCAACTTATCATGTTCTGTCAAAGCAATTCCTAATTGTTTCAGTAACGTCTGGTTTTCCACTAAGTTCTTGTTAGTCGTATCACCAACATACAAGCAAATAGCCCCTGGTGCAAAGCGCGGTGCAAATTCTTCCAAGATAGCTTTTTGTAAGGCATTATGCTTACCTGGTGAAAAAGTATAGGCCGTCTCATTAATCATGACTGGCATTTTCTGAACGTTTTTTTTCGATGCGTAAATGGAAATCAGTGATTCGTGAACATCAGTAAATTCTTTCAAAGATTGTTCCCATAAATCGGTGTGAAAAGTCTGCAAAAGGCGGACTGTTTCCTGAGTCAACCGATAGCGATAGTTGGGACTATTCGTCGCTTTTCCATTATCTTCAATCAAAGCGGCATTGCGAAAATGATGCATAGCCTGCTTTCGGAACGTTTCCCGACTATTCTCTGCATAATCAACTTCATAATTCAGATTAACGAACTGAATTATATCGTGAATACGAACCCACTCATTGCCAGCCTGACACCAGTCATCATCAGGCCGTATATGAGCCAAAGCCAGCAAACTCAACGCACAAATAGGCGTTTGCTGGCGTTCGGGCATCCCAATAGCTCTAAGAATGGCTTGAGCTTCGCTGATTTTTCCCATGTAAAAATCCCTCCAAGATCTGATTGCACGTTTTTTCTGTTATATCGGATTGCTTCAACAATGCTCGCCCTAGTTCTTCAATAATCGAAATAGCTGGAACAGGCATATGATTGATTTCTGTAGCATTGACCTGCGTAGAACCATTGAGTACCCGGTAATATACATCATAAAGGGTAGAATTGAATAAAACATATAGCCCATATACTACATCTTTAGACAATGTATGGTCCGCATTATCAATGAAATTGATTTTATTCTGCGTGCTTATGGTCTGATATTGCGGAAATTGTTCTGCCAAATAAATACCACATTGTAATCGGCGCTTTTCCTCCTTTGCCGTAAACCGCCTGATAAACAAATAATTAGTATTAGGCTGTACCAAACTTTTCCGGGATGGTACTAAATATTCCCCTTCTTTACCAATCGGAAAGCAAATATGACCGTTTTGTATATGCTGGGCAAAAAAGAGCGGTACGGCCCCATCGACTTCAGTATTCCGCAAAGACTCCCTCTCCCTAAAATCAACAGTCAATCCCGTTTTCATTTTCATACCGAAATCTGGCAGGGTATAGGGAAATGTGTTTAACAAGCAGATAGCGTCCACTTCCCGATGATTAGTCATCAAAAAGACATACTGGTCCGCTCCGGAAACTACAGCCGAATAAGGCAATGAAATCTGCTGTAAATGACGGAAATCACAATTAGATTCAGAAGAAGTGACCAATATATCCGAAGGAACCTGACGCTGTTTCCGTATCTTGACAATCATCGTTTCTTGCAATACCTGTTCGGTATCAAAGACCTTATCCCGACTGGTAAACAAGTGAATCTGTTCAATCACGCCATGACTGAATAAATATTGGCGAAAGCGCTTGAAATACATGCCACTTGTCCAAGATCGGGGAATGATGTAAACCATTTCTCCGCTGTCACAGACATTAAATAACGACATAGCCGCAAAGAGAAAATATAAATTAGGGGCGCCGTAACAGATTGCCGGCATAGCTTTAGCTTCAGGCGCATCTTTTCCGATTTTCATATACGGCGGATTGCCAATACAGAGGTCGCAAGTGACGCCTGATTCTGGGAACAATCCTCCATTGAAAGCATTTTCCTGACTTGTAATATAATTCAAAGTGCGGAGCTCATAGTCAGCTTTTTTCAAACAATGAGCGGTAACATAACGAAGATTATCCTCTAAAACAGGAATGATTTTTTCGTCTGTTTCATAACATATAAGGTGTACTCGTTCCACTGATGGGATTGCCGAAATACGCTCCAATAAAGCAGCCGTAAGGATACCCGTGCCAGCTCCGGGATCTAATATGGTAATCTCAGGCTGTGCAGGGATAGCAAACAGCCCGGCCATGAACCGGGCTGTTTCTATGCTGGTAAAGAATTGACCACTTTTTTTGCGAATCTGTTTAGGCATGGATTCCATGTAGGCCGCCGTTTGTCGAACTACATACTCTAACATAAGCCTTCCTTTCCCCGTATCGTCCCTTTTTCGATTTCAAAGAGATGGATTGTATCTGTTTCTCCAGACAGTTGTTTTTGGACTTCTTCGGCCAGGTGCAACGTGGCATCGGAGCAGGTGAACAGGAATATCTGTTCTTTTTTGCCCAGGGATGCCAGGAACTGGATGGCTTCTTTCTGGCGCTGTTCGTCGAAGCGGACGAGGATGTCGTCGAGGATGAGCGGCATCGGTTCGATTTGTTTGGAGAAGGCCATGGCCAGGCTGATGCGGATGGCCAGGTAAATCTGGTCGCCCAGGCCGCTGCTCCACTGTTTTTCCGGGACGCGGCGCTGGCTGCCATCGACGGCAAAGAGCTGTTTGCCGTCCAGGCTGGCCTGCAGGGTATAGCGGCCCTGGGTCATGAGATTGAGGTATTCGCCGGCCTGGCGGATGACGATAGGCTGGCGGACCCGTTCGTAGTATTCCTGGGCCTGTTCCAGCATGTACTGGGTGTACATATTGGTCAGCCAATCGTCGACGTCGCGGTCCAGTTCGGCCTTGCGGTTCTGTTTGGCCTGCAGGAGCTTGCCGTATTCGTCGCTCTTGGCCATCTGGCTCAGGCGTTCGATGATGCTGCCTCGTTTTTCTGCGACTTCAGCCAGTTTCTTTTCGGCATCGGCGATTTTTTTCTGGTAGTAGTCGCGTTCATCTGTCCAGGTCTTCAAGGTATGGATTTTCAATTCATGGCGCAGTTCGGCCAGGTTTTTCGGCGTCTTGGCGATGAGACGGATATGGGCTTCCGTCTGGTCATAGACTTCTTTGTACTGGTGGAACTGGCGGAAGCGCAGGACTTTGCTGCGGAATTCACCTTCCGTCTGGGCCCCTGTCGCCTTGAGCAGTTCCTGCTGTTCTTGGACGCGCTGCTGCCGTTCTTCTCCCAGGCTGGCAATCTGACTTTCCCGTTCTTTCTGCTGACGGTCCTGTTCTTTGGCCACTTCAGCCTGGACGCGGATGTCCTGCCACTGTTTGTAGACGTCTTCGACGGTATCCGGAGAAACGGCTTTTTTGACGCCGACTTCCCGGAAAATCTGTTCTGCCGTATCGCTCCAGCGGGAAATGGCGCCTTTCAATTCCAGCTTGCGCCGCTTCCAATCGGCAGCAGCTGTCGTGACTTCATGCCACGTATCCCAGGCTTCTTTGGCTTTAGCCACATCGGCCGTATCCAGTTTGCTGAAACTATTTTTATCTCGCCAGCCGTCCCAGGCCGTTTCACAGGCCAGGAGCTGTTTTTTGCAGGTATTGCCATCGGACTGCCATTTTTCATAGATAGCGTCGTACATGACTTTCTGTTCTTTCTGCCAGGCGTTCTTCGTTTCCCGCGTCTGCCAGTCCAAATACTGCTTGCGGACAGCATCCAATTCCTGAAGCCAGCGTTCATTCGATTCGTCCGTACTGAGGGTCATTTCCGCTTCTTTGGCTAAGTCGCTGATCTTGCGGTTGACGCCTGCCAGCCGGCCTTCGATTTCTGCGATTTTCCGGGGGACCCGGTCGGCACCGGTACTCTGGCGGACCAGGGAAATGATGGCGATGACGACACAGGCAGCAGCACCGCCCAGGCCCAGGGTCGAATCGAAGTGAGCCAGATAGACAGCGGCGACGCAGAGGGCCGCCAGGACCAGGAAAGCGATGCCGACGAAGGTAAAGGCCTTCGACGAGCCAGCCGGTTCGTTCTTCAGCCATTCCAGCTGTTCCTGTATCTTCTGGCGTTCCATGACGACGTTCTGGATCGTCGCTACGGCCGTCCCGATGACGTCCCATTCGTCCTTGGTCTTTTCAGCCGGCCCGTCTTCGCTGCTGGCACCGGAAACATTCTTGGGCTTGTCGGCCTGCCATTTCTCTAAATCCTGACGGCTGTGGTCGAGGGCAGCGGCAGCCGAAATCCCCTGAGTCCAGTTGACGGCTGCCGGAATATCCTTGCCATCGGTCCAGGACTTGAGCAGGTCGGCTTGTTTCGTGCCTTCAAATTCCCAATCCATTTCCTTATCTTCATGGTCCGAAAGTTCTTCCAGCCCCTGCTTCCATTCACCGACATGGTGAGCCATGGCGTCGAGCTGGGGGCCGCAGGCCAGCCAGCGGTTCCACGATTCCTGGAAGGCTGGGCCTTTACGGCTCGTCGCCTTGAGCTTGCGGACCTGTTCGTCAATGGCCTTGATGTTCTGTTCCAGCTCGGCCCATTTCTGCGCACCGTCAGCCGGGAACTGGGATACATCGGCCAGGGCCTGCATATGCTGCATAGCGTCCTGGCCGCGTTTATAGACATCCCAGGCAGCGATAGGCATGGAAATCCGTTCGATCTGCTGCTTCGATTCTTCGATATCCAGGCGGATGCGGTTCTCGATTTCATGCGTCGTCTGTTCCGTTTCCTGCAGGCTGGCGAATTCATCTTCATCATAGGCCATGCCGGTAATGCGGCGGTCGAAATCCTTCTGCTCGTTGAGCAGGGCATTGATGGGTTTCTTGCCCTGCGGCGAAGCGACCAGGAGGTCACCCATATGCTTGGTCACTTCGCTGCGGGCCAGGCCCATGCCGATACCGCCTTCGATGCTGAAGAAATGGCTGCGCACGGCTTCATTGGACAGGATTTTGAAGCCCTGCAGGTCTTCCAGGCCCATGGCAAAAATCGTATCATACGTCTGACGGTCCAGGCCGTGCCACCACAGATTCGCAGGCTCTTCCTGTACTTTTTCCTGGCCGTCTGACAGGAAATATTCTTTTTCATTGCGGACGATGCGGTATTCCTTTCCGTCTTCCCGACGGATGCCCATGCTGCCGAAATAGCCCTTCCAGTCTCCGCGCAGATAGCCGAAGAACATGGAGCGGACATATTTCATGAGCGTCGTCTTGCCGCTTTCGTTACGGCCATGCATGACGATCAGGCCGTGTTCCGGCGGATTCCAGCTCACATTATGGTAAATCCCGAAATCATCCAAATGCATCTCTGTAATCTTCATACTGCTTAACCTCTTCTATGTTCCAGCAATTTCTGTACGCCCAGCCACTTGGCTTTCTCGAACGTTTCCAGCAGGCGCTGGTCCGTCAGGGCCCTTCCATAGGCCCCGAGGCGTTCAAATTCCGGGCGGCTCATGAGAATATCCCGCAGCGCCTTGGCCCTTTCTTCAGGAGCCAGCTTTTCCAGCTTGTCGAAGACATTCAAGTAGTCGCCGACGGAGTCGGGCAGTTTACTTCGTTCGTCCATATTCATCTTGGGACGGGCCAGGTTGCGCAGGCGTTCGACCATGACGAAGGCGTATTTCCCCTGTTCTTCTTCACGCCAGCTTTCCAGCCAGTACTGCGTCGCTTCCGGATTGTTGAGGACGTGGTACATACTGCCGGAACCGGTGAAATTGACCGTCAGGAACGTCGGCTTGCCGATATCACGGCGCACTTTTTCCTTGGCGAAGCGGACGGACTCGCGCAGTTCCGACACCGATTCGATGCCGTCGATGGCAAGGTCGATGCTTTCCCAGCGGACGATGCTCGTGTCGATGAATTCCAGGTCCGTCGTCCCATACGGTCCGACTTCGACGTAATAACAGCCCCGCGGCCCCGTTTCCGTACAATCGAGGCCCTGCGGGTTGCCGGCATAGACGACATAGGGCTTTTCGCAGAGTATCTCATGCTTGTGGATATGCCCGAGGGCCCAGTAATCCATGCCACATTCTTTCAAATCTTCCAGGGTGCACGGCGCATATGTCGAATCCCGGCTGCCCACCTGGGTATGGAGCATGCCGATGGAAAAGCGGTCGCCAGCAGCGCGGTTGAATTTCCAGGCCAGATTGTCCCGCTGTTCGCTCTTGGCATAACTCTGCCCGTAAATGGCCGCTACTTCTTCGCCATCTACGACCAGGGGGACCCGTTCGACAGCATCGGTCGGAAACACGTGGACATTCGGCGGAAAGGGAATCTTCGCCTTCCACGCTTCGAGCGGATCGTGATTCCCCAGGACGGCAAAGACCTGGATGTTATTCTGTGCTAATTTATGTAAAAGGCGCACGTAATCGAGCTGTGCCGTCAAGTTGTGATCGGCACTGGTGTAGACATCGCCGGTGATGAGGACAGCGTGGACCCGTTTATCAATGGCCATCTGGACGATTTTCTGGAACGCCCGGACCGGCGCTTTCCCGACGATGCGCTGCCACCGTTCATCAATAGCGGAGAGGTTATGGAAAGGGCTCCCTAAGTGGAGATCCCCGCATTGAATAAAACGCAAACTTTTCGCCATTAGTATCCTTCTTTCTCTGACCACGCTCCATGCAACGCCGCTACGGCATCGCGGAGCCTGCAGGTGGGAATTTTTGAAAATGACAGGAGAAATTCTTTATCCGTTTCCTGCGACGGTGTTTCATAAAAAGACTGCATGGACAAGACACGGCAGCCCTGCCGTTCCGCCCGGCGGCGCAGTTCTTCTTCCGATAAGCGGCTGTGCAGGCAGATATGGCAATATACGCCGGAAACCAGCCGCCCTACGACGATATCCTGACCAAAGGCTTCGACTAAGAGCCGGCCTAAGAGCTCCCCTTTTTCCTGGTATTCCTTGCGCAGGCGCCGTACCTGACGGGCCAGTTCGCCGCTCTCGATATATTCCGCCAGCACGCACTGCTCCGGAACCGACGCGCCCTGGCGGAACAGGCTGCGCCGCTGTTCGTAAAGGGGCATGAGCTGAGGCGGCAGTACCATATAGCTGAGGCGGATGAAAAAGGGCAATACTTTGGACAAGGCCCCCATGTAGACGACGCGGCCGTGGCGGTCCAGGCCCTGCAAAGCCGGGACGGGGCGGCCATAATAGCGCAGCTCGCTGTCGTAATCGTCTTCGATGATCAGTCCATCCGTCTTTTCAGCCCAATGCAGCAGACGATGGCGGATGCCGGCGGGCATGACCGTCCCCGTCGGGAACTGATGGGACGGACTGACGTAGACCAGGCGGACGCCGCTGGCTTCCAGGGCATCGACGTGGAGCAGTCCGCCGCTGATGGGAATGGGCACGATGGAATAGCCGCTGTTGCGGAAAATCTCCCGGCCCAGGCGGAAGCCCGGGTCTTCGACGCCGATGCAGGCATATTTATCGTGAAGCAGGTTGGTCAGGACGCCGAGAAGGGAAATCGTCCCGGCACCGATGATGATCTGCGACGGCTCTGCGTGGACGCCGCGCGTTTCATAGATGTAACGGCTCAGGGCCCGGCGCAAATCGGGGACGCCCTGGTCATCATTGGCCGCCAGCAGCCGGTCTGGCTCCGATAAGATCCGATTCATATATTTCCGCCATATGTCGAGGGGAAAGCGTTCCAAAGCCATGTCGCCACTGGCGAAGTCATAGGCATAGACAGGACGACGGCTGGCTTCACGCAATACGGGCGCAGCAGCCTCTTCGGTCCGCGCTTCCAGGCCACCCAGGGAGGCCACTTCATAGCGGGCCTTATGGCGGCGCAGGATGTAGCCTTCACTAGCCAGCTGGTAGTAGGCCTTTTCGACGGTCATCTTGCTGATGCCCGCAGCCTGGGCCAGTTCACGGACCGAGTCGAGGCGCATGCCGGCTATCATCCGGTGCTCTTCGATTTCCCGACGATAATATTCATAGATTTGTACGTAATAGGGTTTGCTGATAGATTTATCGAGTTGCAGCATCGTAACCCGGCGCAGGCGCCGTCTCCTTTCCCTAAATTACAGACATGGTGAAAATATCTCTGCAATATTATATTGTACCGAAAAAACGTGGCCGTGGCTAGTGGTTCGTGGCTAGTGGTTCGTGGCTAGTGGCTAGTGGCTAGTGGTTCGTGGTGGGCCGGCCTGATGTCACCGGCCTTCGCCTGCCATGGCCGCTGCGACGGCGACGCCGACTAAGGGGCCGTCCTGGATGAGTACCGGGTCGACGGGAATCTGCTTGTCCCGGCTCACGCCTTCGTTCTGGCAGGCCTGCATGGCATCTTCCATCATGAACAAGGCACCGCGGACGTGTTCTAACAGGCTGCCGTCGACGGCCACGGACTGGGCCGGAACGGCCTCGCCGCCATAAAGATGGCGCAGGATGCCGCAGCTCACGGCGCCGGCCAGCTGGGCAGCGCGGACGAAAATGGCGGCGCCGATATTGCGGACAGGCCGCACCTCATCGGGCCGCACGATGCGCTTCCACAGCTGGCCCATCTTGAGCCGGCACTGTCTATCATTGTCGCAGCTGATGATGTCATTCATAGCGGCTGTGGAAAAAGACGGAATCTGGCAGGTCCTGAAATAAGACAGCAAGGTCTGCCGGAAGATTTCCGCTGCATAGGCACCGCCTGTCATCTTTTCCATCCGATGCTGACCGGGCTGGGCCGACAGGGCGTCGACCGCCTTGTCCCAGCGGTTACGTATGAGGCCGCCATAGTCGCCGGCTTCCAGATTGACGATCATATCCCAGGCCGGCTCATAGTAGCAGGCGTTGAAGCCCGTCCCGCAGACGAGGCCCAGGCGGACCCGTTCCAGCGTATACGCTGCCGACAACAGCAGGGCCGTCGTGTCATTGACCAGGGCCACCGGTTCGACGGCCATAAGGCCCTGACGGGCCAGGGCCTGTTTGAGCATGGCGTTGACCCATTCGCCTTCCACACCGGGAACGGCAATTTCTTTCGACCACGACAGGAGCCGGCCATCGCGCAGGTCCTGCCGCTCTATAGCAAAGGAAAAGGTATGGCCCAGGGTATAGGCCTGCTGCCCATGGGCGACCTGGCCGACGAGGCGGGCCAGGAAATCGAAAAGCTCTCCAGCCGTCGTCGCCGAAGAGAGATAATCGTATTGGCCAGGCAGCCGGAGCGGCTGGCAGACCTTCTTTTCGATGAGGTAACAGTGCCGGCCCAACAGGCGGATCCGCGCAGCCCTTGCGTTCGTACCGCCGAAATCCAGGGCCAGATAGACGCCGTGCTCATCACCGCCAGGCAGGGAAACATGCGATTTCAGGGCCGATACGGTCGCCCCGGGCTGGCCGCGCAGGGCCCGTTCCATATCGGCGGCAAAATCGCGGGAAATCTGCTGCAGCCGCTCGTCGGTCAAATAAAAATAGCGGGCAATATTCATCCAGTCCATCCGTTCTTCCATGGCAGTGATCACACCTCTCGTAAAATCATAACTTTATTATACTATAGTTTTTCTGCCTTTGTCGTCTTCCCTTGTCATTTCTCTCAAGCCAGTTCCTTATCAACAGTTGACTTTTTGTGACAATAGGCTATAATCATAGGCAGAGTGAGACCGAATCACAAGGGTCGCACGAAGGGGTACACCACCTTGGGTGTAATTCTTCGTGCGACCTTTTTTTCATTTGAGAGAAAGGAGGATCCTCCATGGTACGGATCAACGGCAAAGACATCGAAGCGGACGGCCAGAACCTGCTCGCTTACCTGACCGACCAGGAATATCGTACAGACCGCATCGCCATCGAGCTGAACGGTGCTATTGTATCGCGCAAGGATTACGATAAAGTGACTTTGAAAGACGGCGATTCCATGGAAATCGTACACTTCGTCGGCGGGGGCTGATTCCCTGCGGCAAAGCAGTCATGAACTCATCTATCATTATAAAAGGAGTGTTTCCCAATGGAAAAAAAAGATACCCTGGTCCTTGGCGGCCACGAATTCACATCGCGTTTCATCTTAGGTTCCGGTAAATTCTCTGTCGACCTCATCAAGGCCGCTGTCGAACAAGGCGGTGCCCAGATGGTAACCATGGCCCTGCGCCGCGTCGAAGCCGGCCAGAAAGACAATATCCTCGACTATATCCCGAAGGATGTCACCCTGCTCCCCAATACGTCCAGTGCCCGCAATGCCGACGAAGCTGTCCGCATCGCCCACTTGTCCCGTGAAGTCGGCTGCGGCGATTTCATCAAGATTGAAGTCATGCGCGACTCCAAATATCTCCTGCCGGACAACAACGAAACCATCAAAGCTACGGAAATCCTGGCTAAAGAAGGCTTCGTCGTCCTGCCGTACATGTATCCGGACCTCTACGCCGCCCGTGCCCTGGCCGACGCCGGCGCCGCTGCCATCATGCCTCTGGCTTCGCCTATCGGCACCAACAAAGGCTTGTCGACGAAAGATTTCATCCAGATTCTCATCGACGAAGTCGACCTGCCGGTCATCGTCGACGCCGGTATCGGCCGTCCGTCCCAGGCCTGCGAAGCCATGGAAATGGGCGCCGCTGCTATCATGGCCAACACCGCCGTCGCTACGGCTGGCGACCTGCCTCTCATGGCCAAAGCCTTCGGTGAAGCCATCCGTGCCGGCCGCAATGCTTACCTCGCCGGCTTGGGCCGCGTCCGCGAAACTGCTTCGGCTTCGGATCCGCTGACGGGATTCTTAGGGGACTGAGGAGGAATCAAACATGACGGAAGAAACTAAAACTATCGATCAAAGCAAACTCATCGACCACATGAAATATTTACCGGGCATGGAAGTCATCGACTCGGATATGCTCGACCAGGTCGTCGCCATCCGCAATTCCTTCAACAATGACGACTTCACCGATAAAGACGTCCGCCTGGCCCTGTCGAAAGAACATCTGGACCCGCGGGACTTCATGGCCCTTTTATCGACGGCCGCTGCACCGTTCCTGGAAGAAATGGCCCAGAAAGCCCATTTGGTCACGCGGCGCCATTTCGGCAACAACATCAGCATCATGACGCCGATCTATTTCGCCAACTACTGCGATAACTACTGCATCTACTGCGGCTTCAACTCGCACAACAAGATCAAGCGCGCCCGCCTGACAGATGAAGAACTCCACCGCGAATGTAAGAACATCGCCGATATGGGTATCGAAGAAGTCATCATGCTCACCGGTGAAAGTCCGAAGATGAGCGATATCAAATACATCGGCAACGCCGTCAAGATCGCCCGCCAGTATTTCCGGGTCATCAACATGGAAATCTACCCGGTCAATTCGGAAGACTACAAATATCTCCACGAATGTGGCGCCGACTACGTCACGGTCTTCCAGGAAACGTACAATTCCGACAAGTACGCTACCCTTCACCTGGCCGGTCACAAGCGCATCTTCCCGTACCGTTTCTATTCTCAGGAACGGGCCATCCTCGGCGGCATGCGTGGCGTCGGCTTCGCAGCCCTCTTAGGCCTGGACGATTATCAGAAAGATGCCCTGGCAACGGGGATGCACGCTTGGCTCATGCAGCGTAAGTACCCGCATGCCGAAATTTCCCTGTCCTGTCCGCGCCTGTGCCCGATCATCAATAACGATAAGATTAATCCGAAGGACGTAGACGAACGGAAACTGACACAGATCATCTGTGCCTATCGCCTGTTCATGCCCTACGCCTGCATCGTCGTATCGAGCCGTGAAAGCGCCCGCTACCGCAACGCCATCATGAAAATCGCCGCTACCAAAGTATCGGCCAGCGTCTGCGTCGGCATCGGCGGCCATCTGGAAAGCGACGGCTCCGAAATGGGTGATGAACAGTTTGAAATCACCGACGGCCGGTCCTTTGACCAGATGTACTCCGACATCAAGAGCATGGGCCTGCAGCCTGTTACCAGTGAGTATATTTATTTGTAAGCCATCTAACGTAATCCATTATTAATCCTATAAAAAGTATATGACAAAAACGGTCCGGGACCCAATCCACCCCGAACCGTTTTTGTCATATATCTTCTCGTTTTAGAGCGTTAAACTCATATGGAGCATTTATTATATTCTATTGGTATAATTGTTGACGTTAATATGAGATTCATGTATAGTTATATATATAAAATATTCTAATATTCAGGTGATAAATCGTGTTAAAAGTAGCTGCAATTACAAACCACGAATTGGCTTCGACGAACTACTGGGATCAGCTCGAGCAAATCGCCGCTTCCGATGTAGATTTCATCGTCCTTCGTGAAAAAAACCTTTCTGAAGAAGAGTATACGGACTATGCAAAACGGACTCTGCGCCTATGCAGCATCCATCAAAAGACGTGTATCCTCCAGCATTTTGGAAAGGCTGCTATCCGTCTCCACATTCCCCGTTTCCAGTGCTCTCTGCCTTATCTGGAAACCCATTCGTCCCTGCTCTATTACATGACGACCCTCGGCGTTTCCGTTCACACCGTCGAAGAAGCCATCAAAGCCGAACAGCTCGGCGCGACATACCTCATGGCCAGCCATGTCTTCCCGACAGCCTGCAAGCCCTCGGATCCGCCCATCGGCGTCGATACGGTATCGGCCATCTGCAAAGCCGTCAAGATTCCCGTCTACGCCTTAGGCGGTGTCACACCCAAGACGGTCTCTCAACTCCAAGATGTCCCCATTAAGGGCGTCGCCCTCATGTCAGGCCTCATGACCTGCCCGGACGTCCCGGAATATTTAAAAGAATTGCGTGCTTAAGCAGAAGGGATGACCGTAATGACCCAGGCTTATATCATCATCGACATGCAGAATGATTTCATCGACGGCACCCTGGGAAGCGCTCAGGCTCAAGCTATCGTCCCCCGTATCGAAGCCAAAATCGTGGCCAGCAAAAAAGATGCCGACCAGGAAACAGACCTGATTTTCACCCAAGATACACATGACGAAACCTATAGCGAAACCCAAGAAGGCCGGAAACTCCCTGTCGTGCACTGCCAGAAGGACACGCGGGGCTGGCGCATCTGCAAACAGCTCCTGCCGTACACCATGTGGGCCACCATCCTGGAAAAGCCATCCTTTGGCTGTCCGGCCCTGGTCGATGAAGTACGCGACTACGACCGGCTGGTATTGATGGGCTTGTGCACGGACATCTGCGTCATCGCCAATGCCATGCTGCTCAAAGCCTTCTACCCGGAAAAGGAAATCATCGTCGACAGCACATGCTGTGCCGGTTCCACCCCGGAAAACCACGAAAGAGCATTACAGGCCATGAAAGCCTGCCAAATCGATATTGTATAAAAAAAAGGCTTGTCGCACGTGCGACAAGCCTTTTTAAGTTGTTAGTGGCTAGCAGTTAGTGGTTAGCAGATGGTTAAAAATTTAAAGCCCGTTTCTACAAACTCCATGCTGCAAACTATAAAGAGAAAGGGGGGCTCGCATGATGGCAGAATCCTTCATGCGAAAGCCCCTTTTCTGTAGGGGCGCCACGTGGGGCGCCCGCTCATGCCAATTGTTCACGGAATTCTTACATATATCTGGCGGGCTCGCCACGTGCGAGCCCTTACGAACCTGCAGCCTCTTAACTGATGATTCCCGTGATTTCGGCTTTGGTCTGGTTGTTGTTGATTTTCTTTTCATAGCCTTTCAGGACCAGGCAGCCGATGATGCCGCCTGCAATCATGCCGGCAAAGGCCGTCATTTCCGGTTTGACCTGCCATGATTCTCCCAGCAGGTAGCCTGCGACGCCGCAGACGATGATGAGCAGCAAGGGGACACCGAAGCAGATGATGCCCTTGACGCCCATGCCGGCGTCGGGGATGTTGAACTGTACATACTGTCCCTTTTTGGCCCCGATGGGGTTCACAGCATCGATGACGACATTGTCCGCGCACATGCTGTCGCTGCACGGCGAATATAGATTATTGCGGTTGGTCTGGATTTTGGCCAGGCCATTCGGGCAGACTTCTTCGACGACGCCCGTTCCAGTTCTCATAATAAAATACCTCTCTTTTCAGGACTAAAAGCCCAGATTTTCTCCCACCAGGATAACCTTGATGCGGCCCTGGGGCTTGCAGATACGCGTCCGGACGACTTGGGCACAGATGCTGTCCGGCCGGATGCAGTGGCCACACATGCCCGTCTTGGCACAAGGCGTACCGACACCGGGGAAGCGGCCGATATTCTGCGGCGACGCCACGGTGTGCGCCCGTTCGATGCCGGCTTCGACCGTCGGGACGACCTTGTTCATGCCGACGATGGCGATGACCTGTTTCGGCCCATAGCAAAGGGCGGCGACGCGGTTGCCGTTGCCATCGATGTTGATGAGCTGGCCGTCCTGGACAGCTGCGTTGGCCCCCATGAGGAAGGTGTCACAGAGCAGGGCCTTGCGCATCAGTTCGACCCGTTCTTCCGGCGTCTTGGCCGAATCGCGGTCGATGACCGGATTGTGTTCCAGTACATAAGGCCGCAGGCCGATTTCATTGATGGATACCGAGCCGCCCCAGGATACGACATCCGTTTCCGGGATATACGAGATGGCCTGCTTCAAGGCTTCTTCCTTCGTCGGACAGTATACGGCTTCAAAGCCGCGGGCTGCAAACTTCTTTGCCACTAAAGGCCCTTTAATATCATACATGCGGTGCATCATATCGCTTCTATCCATAGTAACTCCTCCTTTATTTAGCCAGCATCATTTCCGCTTTGGCTTCGGCAGCTGGCGTACCATCAGCGTGGGTAATCTTTCCTTTCATGATGAACAGACGGCCGCGGTGGACTTCCGGCCAGCCTTCGACCTTGACCGTTTCGCCGATGCGTATGGCACTGCGGAAACGGATTTCCAGCCGCGCCGTATAGGCCGGTTTACCGGCAATACGGAACACATAATCTCCCATGACTTCATCCAGCAGCGTACTCGTCAGGCCGCCGTGCATGCGGTCGCCATAACTTTCATGCTCTGCCTTGGGCGTAAAATAAGCCACGCAGTGATCGCCTTCCATCTTCATGTCCAGCTTCAGGCCAATCGGGTTATCGCGGCCACAGCCGAAACAATGATTCGTATCATAAGCAGTTTCCATCTAATCCCCCCCTCCGAATATTCTTCACACTACCATTATTATACTATACTTGGCAAGCCTTTTCGCTTATTTGAAACGAATTATCATATTAGTATTGACAATCACTTTCAAATAAATTATACTTACAGTATCAAAGCGAAAGGAGCGGCAACCGGATATGAACCTGGATTTCGTCTTAATAACCCACTGTTCACCGACTTTAGCGGGTCTCAAACAGGCATCCCTTCTCTGTCTACCCCGCTTGGACAGCGGCTGTACCTATGATGATATAATTGAAAAGTATAATCATAAATACAATGCAAAAGGCTTGTATTTCCGTATCTTGTACGCCTGTCCCAAACGCACTTTGCTGTATGTATACCGACCGGCCAGGGTCTGGGCCTACGTACAGCAGCGGGACATTTCATCATTTCTGCAGCAATTCGGCTATCAGGACTGCCAGGACATCTCTTCCCTGCTGGACCGTCTTGCCGAACGCTTTGCAGAAGATGGCTGTTTCCCTCATGAATCGGGCATTTTCCTCGGCTATCCCCTAGAGGACGTGTGCGGTTTCATCGCCAACAAGGGAAACCATGCCAAGCTTTGTGGCGAATGGAAGGTATACGGCGACGCCCACGCTGCCGCCCGTACTTTCCATCGCTATACGTGCTGCCGGCAAGACTATTTGAATCGCTTTGCCGTTGGGACAACATTAGACTCGCTCATTGTAGCATAAGGAGGATTTAATCATGGTAGAAATCGTTTATTGGAGTGGTACAGGTAATACAGAAGCAATGGCTAACGAAATCGAAGCAGCCGTCAAAGCTGCCGGTGCTGACGTAGAATCAGTCCGCTTTGAAGATACAAATGTCGATGATGTAGCTAGCAAAGACGTCATCTTGCTCGGCTGCCCGGCCATGGGTTCAGAAGAACTGGAAGACTCTGTCGTCGAACCGTTCTTCACCGATTTGGCTCCGAAATTGAAGGGCAAAAAAGTCGGCCTCTTTGGCTCTTACGGCTGGGGCTCCGGCGAATGGATGGACGCATGGAAACAGCGTACAGAAGATGCCGGTGCCACCGTCATTGGTACGGCCATCGTCAACGAAACACCGGATAACGCTCCTGAATGCAAAGAATTGGGCGAAGCCGCTGCCAAAGCATAAAAATCAGAAAACAACTTCACATTCATTCTCCTCTTAGTAAAAGGGCTTGTCGCACAACGACAAGCCCTTTTACGTGGCTAGTGGCTAGCCGTTAGTGGTTAGCGGATGGCTTTAAATTTTAATGCTAACTGCTGACGGCTGACGGCTATCCCCTAACTGCTAACTGCTGACGGCTTAAAAGAGCTAGTGTTTCGACGATGAACGACTTGCGTTTACTTTTTGTCAAGTATATATGCGAGATAGGTACGATTAGACGTAACTCTCATTCTTCTCATTTGCTTAGGGTATGTTAAAATAGGAACGTACTATCTCATACTTATTTATTCCTATAGTAAAAGGAGGAATTTTATGAAAGACCAAGTCTTTTCCATCTTGCAGGCTGTCGGCCGCAGTTTCATGCTGCCTGTCGCCATCCTGCCGATTGCCGGCTTACTCCTCGGTATCGGGGCTTCTTTCACGAATGCTACGACCATCCAGACCTATGGATTGGAAAGCGTCCTCGGAAACGGCACGATACTCCATTCACTGCTCACCATCATGAGCGATGCCGGCAACATCATTTTCGGTAACCTGCCCATCATCTTCGCCGTCGGCGTCGCCATCGGCATGGCCAAGCAGGAAAAGGAAGTAGCCGCCTTATCGGCGATGATTGCCTTTTTCGTCATGCACGCCTCGACCAACGCCGTCCTCAAACTGACTGGCAAAGTATTGGCCAATAACACCGTATCTCCCGATGTCCTGGAAGGTACGATTGCCAATGTCTGCGGCATCATGTCCCTCCAGGAAGGCGTCTTCGGCGGTATCATCGTCGGCATCGGCGTCGCCTACCTGCACAACCGCTATCATAAAATCGTACTACCCAATGCCCTGTCCTTCTTCGGCGGGTCGCGCTTCATCCCTATCATTTCCACCGTCGTCTACATGTTCGTCGGCATTGCCATGTATTTCGTCTGGCCTGTCGTCCAGAGCGGCATCTTCGCCCTCGGCGGCCTGGTCACAGGGACGGGCTACATCGGCACCTTGATTTTCGGCATCATCAAGCGGGCCCTCATCCCCTTCGGCCTGCATCACGTCTTCTACCTGCCCTTCTGGCAGACCGGCGTCGGCGGTTCGATGATGATCGACGGCAACCTCGTCCAGGGCGGCCAGAACATCTTCTTCGCCCAGCTCGCTTCGCCTAACGTCACTCACTTCAGTGCTGATGCAACCCGGTATTTCTCGGGCGAATTCATCTTCATGATCTTCGGTCTGCCCGGCGCCGCCCTGGCCATGTACCGCACGGCAAAACCGGAAAAACGCAAAGTCGCCGGCGGCCTGCTCTTATCGGCAGCCCTGACGTCCATGTTCACGGGCATCACCGAACCGATTGAATTCTCCTTCCTCTTCGTTGCACCGATGCTCTTCTACGTCCAGGTCGTCCTGGCCGGTGCCGCTTACATGATCGCCCACATGCTGAACATCGCCGTCGGCCTGACCTTCTCTGGCGGCCTGTTGGACCTGTTCATCTTCGGCATCCTGCAGGGTGAAGCCAAGACCAACTGGATGTACATCATCCCGGTCGGCATCATCTACTTCTTCCTCTACTACTTCATCTTCACGTTCCTCATCAAGAAGTTCGACCTCAAGACACCGGGCCGTGAAGACGACGATGTGGAAACGAAACTCTACACCAAAGCCGACGTCAAAGCCCGTGACGCCGCAGCCAAAGGTGGCGACGGCGATGCTGCCACGGACGTCGTCAGCCAGGCCATCACCCGCGCCCTGGGCGGTACCAAGAACATCACTTCCGTCGACTGCTGCGCTACGCGCCTGCGCTGCTCCGTAGCCGATTCGGCCTTGGTCAACGATGCAGCCCTGAAAGCCACTGGCGCTGTAGGCGTCATCAAGAAAGGCCAAGGCGTCCAGGTCGTCTACGGCCCGCAAGTCGCCGTCATCAAGGCCAACCTGGAAAGCTATCTGGCAACCAACCCGGCAGACGGGCCTATCGAAGCCGCACCGGCAGTGGAAGCGGCTCCGGCTGAAGAAGCGCCGAAAGCCCAGGAAACACAGACTGAACCGGAAACAGATACTGAAAAGCATTACTTCAATTCGCCCTTCACCGGCAGCCTCCATCCCATTACGGAAGCCCCGGATGAAGCCTTTGCCGGCAAAATGACAGGCGACGGCTTCTTCGTCTATCCGACAGACGGTACGGTCTATGCGCCGGAAGACGGAACAGTCACCTTCGTCTTCGATACGAAACACGCCATCGGCATGACCACGGCAGACGGCGTAGAATATCTCCTGCACATCGGCATCGATACGGTCAAGCTCGAAGGCAAAGGCTTCAACGTCTTCGTCGAAAACGGCCAGGAAGTCAAGAAAGGCGATAAACTGATGGAATTCGACGACGAATTCATCAAGGCCAACGCCCCGTCTGACGCCTGCCTGTGCATTTTCACCGACCTCGAAGACGGTCAGGAAGTCCACCTGGCAGCCGACGGCAACGTAAAAGCCGGCGACCAGGCCGTCTGGTTCTAATGTGTAAAACCGCAGGCCGCAGGCAAGCCTCTCCTGATAGGAGAGGTGGCCCGCAGGGCCGGAGAGGTTGAACCCTTCAGTCAGCGGCGCTGCCTGCTCTCCTCATAAGAGAACCAACGGGCGTGAGCCACGAGCCCTTACAAAAAAGGGGACTGTCGCACGAAGGTTTTTGCCATCATGTGATGCTCCGTTTACTTTATAGTTTGTAGAACAGAGTTTGTAGTTTGCAGAGAAAACTTTCAAATTTAAAGCCACCCGCTAACAACTAACTGCTAGCCACTAACAACTTTAAAGGGCTTGTCGTCGTGCGACAAGCCCTTTTTTTAGCAGTTAGCGGCTAATGGCTCTCCCGGGATTCCCACATGGCCCGAGACGGGCCGCCCACGTGCGGCCCCTGCGACTAACCACTAGCCACGAGCCACTAATACAGTTTCTTGTAAATGCCGTACACCTTATCATAATCGAGGGGCACAAAGCTGTGCTTCATGAGACGCTGCTGATTTTCGATGACCGATTTAGCAAATTCCGGCAATTCTTCTTCTTTGACGCCGTATTCATGGAGTGCTTTCTTGGGCAGGATGACGTTGAGCAGTTTTTCCAGTTCTTCATAGACGTGTTCCGGTTCGCAGCCCAGGATATCGGCGATGAAGCGGTTCAATTTCGCAATTTCGCCGTCCGATTTGATGGACATATAGCAGTTCATGACGCCTGTGAACATGGCGTAGTTCGATTCACCATGAGGTACATGATACTTCGCCCCCAGAGGATAGCTCATGGCATGGACAGCGGCGCAGCCAGGGACACTGAAAGCGATGCCGGCCCAGTTGCTGGCCAAGAGGAAATCCTTCATAAGCGGGATGCGCGCTTCCGGACCGTGGTCGCGGATCTGCAAATAGCCCTTGAGGATGAGTTCAATGGCGTTATAGCTGAAAACGCGGAAGCTGGCGCTGGAATCCGGAGACAAGGCCGATTCGACAGCATGGACGAGAGCATCGATGGAACTGGTTGCAAAGACCTTGAAAGGCAGGGTCTTCAAGAGCTGCGAAATGAGGACCGCTTTATCGGCATAAAGCGCATTGTCGGCAATACCCTTCTTCGTGTTGCGGCTGACCAGAGCCATGACCGATACATTGGTGACTTCACTGCCCGTCCCGCACGTCGTCGGGATGAGGATGAGTTCCTTGTCCTTTTCCACAGGAATCTTGCCATCGAACAAATCGAGGACCGGGCTGACTTGCTTCAAGATGAACAACTTGCACAAGTCCATGACCGTGCCGCCGCCGATACCGATGATGCGTTTCACACCCTTGGGCATATCTTTATAAATGGCTTCTGCCATTTCATCAGACGGTTCACCCATGCCATACTTTTCCTGGAACAAGACATGGCATGTAAGGCCTAAATCTTTGAAATTCGGGTCGAAGATATACTGATTGGTAATAATCAGGTCATCGGCCCCGACCTGCAGGTCTTCCACAAATTCCCGGCACGTATCGTAAGAGTAAATCGTCGGTTTCAACTGTAATTCAATCATTTCATTAACTCCTTTCTAATGGCTAATGCACTCACCGCCTTTAGTGTAACAAAGATGGAAACAGTTTTGCAAGAGACAGGATGCCCGTGATATAATAAACCTGTCCTGGGGGAGGATGGGTTCTGGTGTTCCCTCTGGTCTTCAAAACCAGCATGGGGAGTTAACAGCTTCTCAGGTGGGTTCGATTCCCACACTTTCCCGCCAGAAAATGAAAAAGGGCTGTCGCACGTGCGACAGCCCTTTTTTTAAGTTTGTAGTTTTTAGTTTGTAGCAAATGGTAAAAAATTTGAGCCAGCTTCTACAAACTGCTCCATACTACAAACTTTGCGTTATAAGCCAATTAGTGGTTCATCGATTTCTCATCCGTTTTTTCCGTCTTTTCCTCTATCTGCTTTGTTTCATCCGTATTGACGGCTTCCTTGAATTCACGGAGGCTCTTCCCCAAAGCCCGGCCGATGGTCGGCAGTTTCCCCGGTCCGAATACGACCAGGGCGATGACTAAAATGAGCAGTAATTCCGGTGCGCCTAAGCCAAACATGTCCTTCCTCCTATAATGCCATTACTTCTTCACATGCCTTCATAATACCCTTATCCAGAAAAGATGTCAATGAACGCGGGAGGAGAAGAGTTTTTTCAAGCCAAAGGATTTATCGACGCGGCACGGCGTCGCTTCCAGGCACAACGGCTCGGAATGATAGACTTCAGCCCGTCCCAGGTAGAGCTGGGACAAGAGGGGATTGAGAGAGTAGCAATACTGAATCTTGGAATACCGTCCACCATACCTGGGACAGATGCGGACTTCCTAAATTTTCTTATACTTCAATCTGTCAAATAGGAATCCGCATTCAGTGGCCGCCATGGCATTTCATGTATTTCAGGCTCATCGGCGTCTACGGCATCATCAACCAGTACGGCCTGAAAATGGTCGGCGGCCTGTTATCGGACAAACTCTTCCATTCGCCGACCAAACACCTGCGCATCGGCTATCTAATCACGGCCGTCGTCCTTATCGCCTTCACCTGGATGCCCTACCAGACCTTCGGCATCTGGGCCGGCATCATCGTCTCCCTAGCCATCAGCGCCTGCGTCTACAGCATGCGCGCCGTCTTCTTCGCCCCCATGGATGAAGTCGACGTCCCCCGCGAAATCACAGGCTCTGCCATGTCCATGGCCTCCTTCATCGGCTATCTGCCCGGCGCCTTCATGTACGCCGTCTACGGCTCCATCCTCGATAGCCATCAGGGCATCGACGGCTACCAGATTGTCTTCACCGTCATGACCGTCTTTGCCATCCTCGGCGTCCTGCTGAGCACCTATATCACCCACCGCATCAAAGCCGCCCATACGCTGGCAAAATAAACATATAGCAAAAAAGGCGCTGTCGCACGAAGACAGCGCCTTTGGAGTTGTTAGTACAAATTTATTGATTGGCTTTACACGTTTCCATTTCTTTTGTCTGGACATCTCTGCCTTCACGACGGATAGCTTCTTCTCGCCGGTATGCTTCCGGATCATCTTCATAGAAAACATAGAAATTTGGATCTACTGTACCGACGCCCATATAACGAGCTTTATAATCTTTGAATAACTGCCAGAATTTATTCCGTAAGATAAACAAAGCTAATAAATTAGTAAATACAGGGGCAATCAAAGTAATGTTGACGATAGTCCAAAATAGTTCTGGCCCATTACCAGTCAAAACGATAGACGATACGATAATGATATTAGGAAGCGGGTAAATATACCGAAAGACACTGATAACTCGGTCACGAAGGTGCGGTTTTTTCCGCAAGCCATGATTAATAACAGATACGTAATAGGCAAACCAGCCCGTTGTGGTCGTCAGACCAAATAACAAGGCAATGATGCCAAGAAAAATATCGCCTCCATAACCAAAAACACTCTCGTAGGCATTGATAGTCAAGGTTGCCCCTTTAACACCTGTAGACCAATCCCCTGTTGACAAGACGACTAATGCCGTAATTGTACAAACAACGATTGTATTTACAAAAACATCAAAGGATCCCCATAAGCCTTGGCGAACGGGATGAACCGTATCGGCAGAACCATAAATAAAAGGCGAAGAACCTTGCCCAGCTTCATTGGAATTAATCGAACGGGCTACGCCATCACCGATAACTTTGGCAACCGCAGCACCTGTAAAACCACCCGTAGCCGCGGTCCCGGTAAAGGCATCGTGAAAAATAGAATACAACACATCAGGGATAACCTGATAATTGATAGCAATGATGACCAAACCACCAAGGACGACGAGAATGCACATAAGCGGAACAACTTTTGTTGCAAAAGCAGCAATGCGAGGGACACCTCGGAAAATAATGTAAAACAGGAATGCCGAATAAATCAAAGTAACGACAATCATGTTCATGCCGAAGGATTTATTAAGGATTTCGGCTATTGTAAAAACCTGTGATCCACCCAAGAACTGTGCTACAAAACCAATGCTAAATGCGATAGCTAACCCTTTAGCAAATTTAGCATGATGCATCTGTCTACCAATGCCTTTTTCTATAAAATAGATAGCACCGCCATAATATTCACCTTTTTCATTCCTTGAACGGAAATGACAGCTAAGGGCCGTCTCTACACATTTAATCATCATACCACAGAAGGCCCAGACCCACATCCAGAACACAGCTCCAGGTCCACCAGTAGCCACGGCGGTGGCAACACCGCCGATACAGCCAACGCCGACACTGCCGCCAATAGCGATACAAACGGCTTCAAAGGGAGATACGGTCCCTTTTTCTTTTGTCGTCTGTTCTTTTTTTGAACTGAATACAGTATGACGAAGGATGTGCCCAAAGTGGACAACAGGAAATAAACGGGATTTTATGAAAAAGTATAGTCCAATCCCAACGATAAAGGTTAGAAACGGTATATCCCAGAAAAAGTCATTAATACTGTTTAATATGTGAGCCAGCATAGTGCTCCCCCCTCTGTTGAAATGCGAAAATACGAGTCTATATTGTATACCCCCTTGTATACCTAAACGTATTCTTTTGTAAAATTGCAACAGATAAACTATTAAAGGCCTTCACTACTTACTGTTTACAAATACCATTTTAAACTTTATCCCCAATACAAAGTCAATATCTTTTTAACAAATAAATCGTTTTATTTTTAAAATAATTTCTTTTTTATATTTTATTTCAAATATAATTTAAGTTAATCATATTATTAGAGCTGATAATTATGATTTACATGTTTGACTTAAGTGATAATACTTCTGAGCTAATTCTCGAAATTTTTTCATATTCCATTCATAATCATTAGGTAAGGCCGTTTCATAAAAATTCCCCAAACGCTGATAATACTCTTTACAAGGATGCAACTCAGCCACCCGCATTAATTGTCCCAAAATAAAAGAGAAATGCTCAAATAATTCTCGCTTATATGGAAAATGCTGTAAATCAAAACCATACATTTCATAAAGAGCAAAAGGCGTTTTTAAGCAGCCTACCTGCAGGGCACGCAAAAAATACTGTTTAGCCTGTACCGCATCAAAATCCTGATAAATAAGTCCCAAAGCATGCAACGCATCGCCACATTGATTTCCCAAACTTCTGAACAATGAAATAGCCTCAGGTATATCGATCTCAATTCCCCAGCCATGCATATAACATTGGCCTAAAAAATAGGTTTCGTAGTCTGACTTAAAAGGAACAGCATGGCACATAAATCGAGAAAAATATTGTTTGGCTTTATCAGCCGTAGCCAAAAAAAGCCGCTTCGCCTAGCCGATACCACGCACAAATAATATGGGCATCAGCTGCTTTAATAAACCATTCGAAAGCCACCCTATAATCTTTCAATCTTCTTTGATATTCTGCGTAATCAAAGGCTTCCTGCCCATTTTCAGGTTTATGATTATCCCAGAAAGTCGTATCCGCCTTTGTTTTGTCATGTAAATAGTTCGTGTACCGACTCACATCTATCCCTCCTAAAATCCTCTAGCCGCACAAGGACCAGAACTACAAATACCACATCCCTGTTCCGTATCACGCACATTTTTCCCGTCTAAATAAGCATTACAGCGGAATCTATTCCAACCAACTTTAGTAATAGCCCCGCTAGGACAATGTTGTGCACAAAAAGAACATTGTCCAGTTTTATAGTACAGACAGTATGATGATTTAGGACGGACAGAAGGTTCTAATTTCTTATCAATAATTAAACTATTTAAACGACCGGCACAGCCCGATTTAGTAATAAGCAAGCGATTTAATCCAAATGTCCCAATTCCTGCAATAACGGCCGATGTCTTATGTGGCCATTTAGCCGTCAATTCTATATCATTATAATTATTAGTTGGTGGCTCCATGGCTGACATGATACCAAATTCGGTTCTAAGTTTTACTTGTAAGATCTTAGCAATATGATCCAACAAATCATTGAGCATTAAATAATTGTCAGACCATGCTTGCACAATATTTTTACCTGCACGCAAAGCTTGAATGACTTGCAAGGAATGAGGCAAGAAAAAAACAACAACCGTCTGCGCTCCTATCAATAAATCAGTCGGCAAAAGCTGCGGATTCCCGATTCGCTGACTCATCTCGGCATATAATGGGTCTTGGACTGAGGCATAGCCAACAATAGGTTGCCGGATATACTGTGTATAAGGGGCCGTCTCCTCTTGAATAATAGTTTCAATACGTTCTTTTACTGTGTCCATATAAATCACCGCCTAAATCTGAAAAGCCCCTTGAAGCCCTGTATAGCAGGGCTAAAGGGGGGTTGTTTCCGGATTTCGTAATGATTAATCAAAAACTTTCAAAGCATTCGTGAAATCGGCAATAAGGTCCTCTGCTTCTTCAATGCCTACCGAAACGCGCATCAATCCATAAGAAATACCCATTTCTTTCAACTTATCTTCCGGCACATGCATATGGGAAGAATGAAGTGGGTGAGATAAGGTAGTACGGACCCCACCTAATGTCGGTGCATAGTGAGCTAATTCCAACTGATCCATAAAAGCACTGATTTTTTCCGGATTATTTGGCATTTCAAAACTCAGCATCCCCGTAATTTCATCACCACTGCGGAACATTTTTGTGGCTAAAGCATATTCGGGAAATGAATGCAGTGAGGGGTGATTGACATGGAGTACATGGGGATTTTCTTCTAATGCTTTAGCTAAAGCTGCTGCATTTTTCATCTGTTTCTTGATACGCAAGTCAGCGGTCTTCAAGCTGCGATAGATGAGATAGGAGGTCATAGGAGCGCCCGATGTGCCGGTAAGCATACGCATTTCATGAATTTGTTCAAACAGTTCATCACTATTAACTGTAATGGAACCACCTAAAGCATCACTATGTCCATTGAGGAATTTTGTCATACTGCTGATAACAATATCAGCGCCAAGGGTCAGCGGTTTGATGGCAAAAGGTGTCGTAAATGTATTGTCGACCATCATTAAAGCGCCATGGGCATGTGCAATCTTAGCCAAGGCTTCAATATCTGCCAAATGATCGGTCGGATTGCTAGCCACTTCTGTATAAATCATTTTTGTATTGTCTTGCATAGCTTTTTCCACGGCATCTAAATCGCTGAAATCGACAAAAGTAGCTGTGACCCCAAATTTACTAATAAGTTTTGTAATCGCATCAAAAGTTTCGCCATAAATGTTCTTATTAGCCACAATATGGTCGCCGTTTTTAAATAAAGAAAAATAAGTTGTCGTAATGGCAGCCATGCCCGAAGAACAAATCAATGTCCGCTTACCTTTTTCCAAGAAAGAAATGGCTTCTCCCAACATATTTCGGTTTGGATTTCGCGTCCGAATATAAGTGTACCCTTTTTCCTTATATGTCCGGTCAACTTGTTCCAAATCGCCGAGAATAAACGCACTCGTCAAGAATAAGGGCGGTGCTTCCGGATCCAAAAACTGTTTATTAATGTCTTCCCCTTGATATAAAAGTTCTGTCGCTTCACTAAAATTCTTGTTCATGATTCGTATCCCCCTCTAAAAAATATTCAATCATCATAAACAGTAAGCGCTTGTTTAAAATCATGCAACAAGTCTTCTGTATTCTCAATACCTACAGAAATACGTAACATACCATGAGTAATGCCAATTTTCTGCCGTTCTTCTTCAGGCATATCATAATGTGATGATAAAACGGGATAGGACAAAGTGGTTCGATATCCGCCTAAAGTCATCGCATAATGAGCTAAATTAAGTTTACGCATGAACTGATTCATTTTTTGCCGATTTTCTGGCAAAATAATGCTAATCATTCCCCCAAAGCCATGCGTAAACTGTTTTTTTGCCAGTTCAAACTGGCCATGCGTCGCCAGCCCCGGATAATATACTTTTTCAACATGAGGCGACGCCGCAAGGAGTTCTGCTAACTTTTGAGCATTTTCCATCTGTTGGTTAACTCTCAAGTAAACAGTCCGCAACCCACGAGCTACAAGCCATGATGTAAACGGGTCAGCCTGACTCCCAATAAGGACTTGAAATTTATAAGCCTTGTCGATAAATGACTGATTGGAAATCAAAGCTCCGCAAACAGCATCACTGTGGCCATTGGCAAACTTTGTCAAACTGATGACCACCGCATCAGCGCCATATTCCAGCGGCTTAAAGCCTACAGCTGTCATAAAAGTATTGTCAATGATGAGCTGTGCCCCATGTTGATGGGCAAAATCAGCTAATTCCTTAACATCTACTACGGTCATCATCGGATTGGCAATTGTTTCTGCATAAATCAACTTCGTATTAGGTCGAAAAGCAGCTTTTACGGCTTCCATATCTGTACAATCGACAGAAGTCGTTTCTACTCCATAAAGGGCCATGATATCAGTAAAAATTTCTACAGTTTCACCATATAATGTCTGATCTGCAATAATATGATCACCTGCCTTTACAGAAGCTAAAATAGAATTGTAAATAGCCGCCATACCCGATGAAGAAACAATAGCAGCTTCTCCGCCTTCCATTTGAGCCACTAATTCTGCCAAGGCCGTACGATTCGCGTTACGGTTCCGATTATAGCAAAATCCATGTTCTGCATAGCGTTGTTCTAAGTCATCCAAGTCTTCAACATTAAAAGCTGTCGTCATATAAATCGGCATCGCTTCCGGATTGGTTACTGGATCGTGCGTATAAGCGCCGGTCCGTAAAATCTCTGTTTCAAAAGAAAATTTTTGATTCGTTTCTTTAAACATTAAACCCCTCCACTCACTCTTATTTTTTAAATTTATTACATGTTGATTCTATTCCTTATATCTAGTATAAAGTCAACTATTTTTTCTTATTTTTTTAATTTTATTATCCATCAACTTTTTTTAATGAATGTTTGATATTCGTAAGGACAAGATTTATAATTTTGTAGACTATTTTCATATTCCAAAGCCAAACTATCCGATACGACTGGATGAGATTCATAAAAGGTATGTACCATTTCTGCTGAAATCTGATCTTTCTTAGGACACCATAAGCAGAGATACAACCCTTCAGGAATAATAGCCATGTATTCTGAATGCCAGTCTTGCGGTTTATGTTTCAAAAAAATAAAATATTTTTTTGGCACAAATTGATTCGATAAATAGGCCGGCGTATCGACCAGATAGCCCCATTGCCGCCGATAGGCATAATTTTTTTGATTTTTAAGCCGAATGATTTTTGTCTCAACCCGTTCAATCGTATCATTTTCACATTCCGTTTTTTCAGATTGATAGTCAATGACTAAAATATATCGTTCTGGAAAATACCGTATATAAGGTACATTGGGCAATCTAACCATATCCAAGTATGAAAAATATTTCATATACCATTTCACATCATCAATTTCATCTTGCAATACTTTGATTTCGTGCTGAAGATCCAGTTCGCGTTTTTGCAACTGTTCCTTCAGTAAATCCAAATTATCGGAGGTTAAAATAGCCTTAATGTCGTTCAAAGACATACCTAACTGGCGCAAATATTTAATGCGGTCAATAAGATGGAATTGCTCAAAAGAATAATAGCGGTATCCCGTCTCTGGATTAATCGCCTGCGGTTTAACAAGATCTGCATTGGAATACTTCCGCAAAGTTTGGGAAGAAATAGATAAAATCTTCGCAGTCTCACTAATAGTATATAAATTTTTCATAATAACCCCTCGCCCCCAAGAACAATAACCTTAATGTATTATTTTGATTTATAATAGCATATATAGCCTATATATAAAAGATAAGCTGCCTCTATAAAGATTTCCTTCATAAGGCAGCTTATCTCTTTATTCAAACCCTTTTTCACGTGTTATAGCTATTCCTTGCGCCCCTTCTATTGTCAGCCATTGATGGAATAAAAACCGCTTCATATGGATAACAATAGATTGATACCCTTGTTGAACTTGTAATTTAGAATGATACCAAACGACAATATCATCAACTAATTCAAAAGGATAGTCCATTTGTTGACCCGGTTTACCTAAACCGATTTCGGGAACATAACTGCCCCAAATCAAATCGCCTTTTCAACAACTCCCTCCAGACGGTTCAAAGGTCAAGGTAATAATGACATGACCGCCATGAGCGTGAATATATTGTTTTGCTTGTTCTGTTATGGTAAACATGTTGAAATCCTCACGATTGTCCTAATGTATCTACTTTCATAATGGAATCATAGACTTCATCTGCCGTAATATCAGCACGTACGTTTTTAGTAAATTGAGTAGGTACCGTAGCTGCTTCTGCAACCATACGGATTTCTTCTTCTTTTACATCCTTAATCCCTAAATCGGCCAAGCAGGAAGGCAGCCCTACCGATTTTATATAACGGAAAACGGTATCCCATTCGTCTTTCGGTGCTTTTTCTAAGATAAGCTGTGCTAATAATCCAAAAGCAACTTTTTCACCATGAGAAGCTCCATGGGCCTGTGGAACATGAGCAAATCCATCATTGATAGCATGTGCTGCCGCAAGGCCTCCCGACTCAAATCCGACACCGCTGAGATAGACGCAGGCCTCAATGACTCGTTCTAAAGCAGGGTTTACTTCCTGATTTTCAACAGCACTAAGTGCTTCCAGTGAATCATTTAATAAAGTTTTATAACATAATTCAGCCAAAGCCAGTGCCGTTGCCGAACAAGTCCCCCGAGCCATCGTCTTTGCACCACTGCGCTGACAGGCGCGTGCTTCAAAATAGGTAGATAAGGCATCCCCCATACCAGAAACTAAATATTGTTTAGGCGCTTGAGCGATAATCCCAGTGTCGACTAAAACGAGATCCGGATTGTGTTTCATCATTAAAGCCTTGATAACGACACCTTGTTCATTGTAAATAACAGCCACACTGCTACACGGTGCATCATTGGAAGCAATGGTAGGAATAATAATTGTCGGTAAATCACCTAAATTAGTGGCCACGGCTTTAGCCGTATCCAGTGCCTTACCTCCGCCAACGCCAATGATAGTATCACAGCCATGCTGGTACGCTATATCTTGTGCATCGGCAATGGCCTTTTTAGAACATTCACCTTGAAATTCGGCATAGAATACAGATTTATTCGCACCATGCAAAGCTTTATCCAGGCGGTCACCAATTCTTCGCTTATTATTAGGCGATAGTAAGACCAAGAAACTATTGCCCATTTTCTTAACATATTTCCCTAATTTATCTAACTCCCCATTGCCTTGCACATAGTATCCCGGTGCTTTAATTCCAATCGTCATGACATAATACCACCTTTCTAAAAAACCTCTCCCAGCTGGGGTACTAGGCTACCCTTACCAGGAGAGGTTCTACGCAACACATACCAATTATGAAGAGAAATCAGGCATTTCCTGAAGACGACAAACCAATGTGTAGACATCTTCTCCAACCCGATAAACGAGTAAATCACGATTTTCATCCGTACAAGGGATATTAGATTCTTTTCCACCATTCAGATTATCATGATAAATACTATTGAGGTCTTCAAAAATTTCCATAACACCTTCTTCGCCTTTGCGGACAATCCGTAAAAGATCATTAAAATAAATCTTGTCTTGGTCATCATATTTAAAAATAGTACACCAACGACTCAGAAGTTCTTCTTCATTCATGCCCGTTTTCTGAGAAATTAATTTTTTCTGAGAAGCTAATAGAAGCAACATGCATGATAAGTAAGATTTTACGACCAGTGGGATATGGTCTTTAACCTTGGCAAAATATCGACGATGTGACCAATAGCCATCAAAAGTTAAATCATTCTTTTCTAAAAACTCTTTGATGCCATCATTAGCTGATACCCCACAGATCATGAAAAAGCGCTTCATAGCTTCATTTGTCGACTTACTCTTCGCATTCATCAGGCACTTTTTCACGAAGAATTCACAGATTTCTGTCGTGTTCGATTTTGTCAGTTTGCGCAATAAATCACCATAATACTGCATAGTTCAACCTCCGGTCATCAAGAGTCTTCTTGCTTATTTTTCTGCGCCTTCCTTTTCAGCATTCAGTTCTTTCAAAGCTGCAATATTGAAAAGCGGGTCAGACTTCGTATTGTACAGAGACATTTTACGTTTAAAGAAGTTTTTGCCAAATACGAGCAGGCAAAGGACAATGCCAACACCCAAAGCCATTGCAGCGCCGCGGGATACAAGGACACCGCCAATGACACCGGCAACACCGAGGTCATTGAAAGTTTTAGAGCGAAGTACGCCAACACGGACAGCAACATAACCTTGAATCAACATGGTCAATGCCAAAGCAATCGGCAGGACAGGCTTAACAAAACTTACGATAGGCGATAACCAGTACCCAGTAAAGGTCCCCAAACGGAAGGAAGCAACGCCGCCAATTAAGCTATCCATGGCATCACGACCGTGTTTGTAACGTTCACAAATAACGACCTGCATAGCTGCCCATAAAGGACCGCACATCGAAAGGTCAGGACCTAACAAGGACATAACCATATTACGGACACCAACGATAACGTTATTTCTGTTGGCATCGAAATGGATATTTTCATCACCATGACGGAATTCACGAGCTTCATCAATCAGGGCATCGGCCTGGATCAATTCACCAAAGAGTACAACATAAGTAGCAATAACTAACGGAGCTGCTTGGATATAGTAAGTCATACCCGGGAAACCAATGCGTTCAGCAAAAGGACTCCACTGGGTAAAGACTTCAATGAAATGAGGATGAGTAAAGCCCATTTCAATAGTTGGCCAAGGTAATTCGCCCACCAACGGAGCAATAATGACGGCCAGAACCATAGCAGGCAGCAATCCCAAGTCAGAAATAATCTGGAAAACTTTATTTTTATTCATGATGCTCTTGAAATGGTTACTAAAAGAGCAATAGAAAGCAAAGCCTACGGCAATAGCGATAGTAAATGGATATTTATCGAAGTTACCGCCCGTATTGAATACCAGTCGTACAGCTGCGATACCGGCCCCAATAAGGATCCCTGATTTCAAAGCATCGGGAACTAAGTCGACGACGCGTTTAGCAAGACCTGTAGCACCTAACAAGAAAGTAAGCAACCCGAGTTCAAATTCAAATGCGATAAGTGCATGCATACGTTCAGCCGTATCATTGGGGAACTCGCCCAGCCACAGCAATAACAGCGGAATAGCCGGAGTAATCCAGCCAGGGACAACGGGGTCACCCAAGTGAGCATGCCAAGTATATAAGAACCCGTTCATAATGACAATGGTAATAGCAATTTCAAAAGGCATCCCTAAATATTCTTGCAATACCGGGATGATGCCGAGACAAACGGCACATAAAAGCAGCCCTTGAACATAATCAGGCCATTCAAAGCGATAATGGATGAAAGGTAAACGCAGGACTAAGTTAAATACGTGTAAATTAATCCCCGGTTGTATTTCGCCTTCTTTTCGTTTATAAACAGGACCAAACATATTTCGTCCCCTCTTTCTTTGTAAATTTAAAAATCAACAGAAAATTTAGATAAAAATAGCGCCATGGCCAAGCTATTCGATATGTAATTATCTACGAATAGAACAGCCGCCATGGCGCATGCGTATTAAAAACCGCTATTTTTATCCTTCATACTTACAATGGAAGCGTTTTTCAAATTCTGCAATCAATCCATCTCTAAAATCAGGATGGGCAATCTTAATGAGGGCAATAGCACGCTGCCGCAAAGTACGTCCTTTAAGGGGAGCGATACCAAATTCTGTAATGACATAGTCTACATCATTGCGGGATGTCGTAACAGCAGCGCCTTCGTCTAAAAGCGGTACAATCTTGGAAATCTTGCCATGGCCTGCAGTCGAAGGCATAGCAATAATAGCTTTACCACCCTTTGCACGGGAAGCCCCTCGAACGAAATCGACCTGGCCGCCAACGCCGCTGAACTGTTTATAGCCAATCATTTCAGCATTGACCTGCCCCATCAAATCGACCTGCATAGCCGAGTTGATAGAGATGATATTGTCAATTTTAGCTACAACAAAGGGATCATTGGTGTAATCGACACGTTCCATTAAGACATCAGGATTGTTATTTACAAAATCATAGAGTTTCTTTGTCCCCATGAGGAAGCAAGAAACAAATTTTCCCTGGTCAATCGTCTTTTTCTTATTTGTAATAACGCCTTTACGCGCTAAGTCGACAACCCCATCAGAGAACATTTCGGAATGAATCCCTAAATCTTTTTTATCTCCGAGGAAGGATAAGACAGCATCCGGAATAGCACCGATGCCCAGTTGCAGCGTATCACCATCATGGATCAACGAAGCTACATATTCCCCGATTTTATGTTCTGTTTCCCCAATTTTAGGAGGCTGCAATTCAATAAGGGGTTCATCCTTTTCTACGATATAATCAATGTCTTTCAAGTTAATACCATTGCCATAGGTATAGGGCATATTCTTATTGATCTGTGCAATGACCAGCTTAGCTGCTTCCGCCGCTGGCTGTGTATAGTCAACAGAAACCCCATAAGAGCAGACGCCATTTTCATCAGGTTCACTGAGCTGTAAAAAAGCAACGTCAACAGGTAATGTACCATCCGTAAAGAGCTTGGGTATTTCATGGAAGAAGCACGGCGTATAATCCCCGCGGCCTTCTTCTACCGCTTTACGAGTCGACCCGCCTACGAACAACGCATTATGACGAAAATGTTTTTCCATCCCTGGCTGGCAATAAGGCGCTTTACCCATAGCAACCATGTGAACAATTTCAACATTTTCCAGGCGATCTGCCTGGCGAACTAATTCTTCTGTTAAAGCTTGAGCTTCACCGCAAGCATGGGTGAAAACGATACGATTGCCGGATTGGACATGGCTTACAGCTTCTTCGACAGAGACAATTTTGTTCGCATATTCTTTTTTCCAATCCATCACACACACCTACTTTCCTATAACTGACTGACGGCCTGCAACGAAGGAGGAGCAGCCTAGTTGCAGGCATCAGTCAAAATCACGTCTATATACTCATACTATATTTATTCTGTACTACTTCATTACGCAAGGATAGCGATTTCCAGTGTAAAATCAACTTATTCTTCAATGTGTGCAATGGCTTTAGCCAAGGCTTTCTTCATGCGCAAGTTGCCCTGACGAGAAATCATGATACGCTGTGCCTGCGGCGAACCTGCGCCATGCATGGATTCTGTACGATAGCCGACAGCGGCCGTGCCAAGGCTGAGGTTTTCGATGAGGCGTAAAATCTTGAGGCGGTTTTCCGTCGATACATTATTGACACCACGGAGATACTTATCAATGTACGGCCCAATCTTCGGATCGCGAAGATCTTTTTCAGACGGTGCCGTAACCATCAAGCCACCAGCAATATCTTCAGCTAGACGGACGATTTCATAGGGGAAACGCGTAACATTCTGTTTGCAGACGTTAGCCAGGAGCAAGTCGATAAGATAGTTGCCCGATTCTGTTTTCGTGCCCAAGGCCGAGCAAGCAATACCGCAAGCATACAGTGTTTCATTGAGGTGCTGCATTTCAATGATCTTATCTTTAATATGAGATGCTTTCGGGCAGCCATTATAATCAGCGGCAACAGCTGCGGCACCGATAAGGACGTCACCTACGCCAACTTTGCAACCGCCGTAGGACTGACGATGATAACCAGCAAAGCGTTCAACGAGGACACCGGCAAATTCATATTCACCGTTAAGATAGATATTTTCGTTCGGAATGAAGACATTATCAAAGATAACCAGAGCTTCGGTACCACCGAATTCAGGGTTGCCCGTATCCATCGGAGCGCCTTCCATTTTACGGGTATCGCAGGACTGACGGCCAACAATCATGAAAATGCCTTCAGCATCTGTCGAGCAGGAGAAGCAAACGGCATAATCTTTATCATCTTCGCCCATGGAAATGGTCGGCATAACAATGACTTCATGAGAATTGATGAAACCAGTCTGATGAGCTTTTGCCCCACGGACTACGATGCCGTCCGGACGACGTTCTACAACATGGAGATAGAGGTCCGGGTCTGCCTGTGCATGCGGTGCCAAGCCACGGTCGCCTTTCGGGTCCGTCATAGCTCCATCAACAGTAAGGTCTTCTGTCTGTACGCGTTTGAGGAATTTCATGAAGTTTTCATGATATTTCGTACCATATTTTTTATCCGTATCGTACGTCGTGGAGAATACTGCATTGAAAGCATCCATACCGACGCAGCGCTGGAAGCAGGAAGCCGTTTTCTGACCACAAAGGCGCTGCATCTTTACTTTATTCATCAAGTCCGTCGTGCTCTGATGGATATGAGTGAAGCGGTTAACACGTTCGCCGGTGTACGGGGAAATCGCCGTCATCAGTTCCTGGTATTCCGGTTTCTGAGCCAGATCATAGGTCATCCGAACGGAGTTCATAGACGGACGGAGAATCGGGTCATCTGCTGGACACGGAATCTTTTTACCGAACATGTAGACCTGTAAATTTTTCTTTCTCATGCTTTCGATGTACTGTTCGCCTGTCATTAATGCCATAATAATCATCCTTTCTTCTTATCATATAATAAAGTATTGACAGTAGGTTCACACGTTAGTGTGTTTTGCCTATAGTAAGAGCAAGAATCGTGCCAAGTAAGCTTCCAATAGGATTTTTCTTTTGACTCGTTCCGCAAAAGCATAGCAACTATCCCATTCTTGAAATCTAAAAAATATTTTCTCTGAATTCTCGTTCTGAATTTCACGTTATTTTTGTTATATTTATAACGTTTTTCTGTTTCATTTTTGGTTCATATTCCTTAAATCGTTGTTCCATATATAAAACAAACCCGATATTGTTCCATATTTAAAACGCTATTTAGTTGCATTTTTTAGACTTTTCCTTGATTTCATCTTATTTCTCGATAAAAAATATTCGCAATATGATGTATTCACAAATATTATTTTATTTATTCTTTTAGCCCAATTCTTTATATTTAAAACGTTTATGTAGCTTTTCCATTTTTCTCGATTTCTTATTTGTGAATTTTATAACGAACCAATTTAATTCTTTTTCCATATTTTGGCACGATAATTTCATATATATAATTAACTACTATATAAGGATGTGAATTACTATGACTCTATCAATTCGAGAACAAATCGAAAATGTCTTAGAAAAAGAAGTGCGCCCATCGCTGGCTGAACACCAGGGAGACGTCGTCATTGTCGATTATGCCGATCATATTTTGCGAATCCGCCTAACCGGCCAATGCAGCGGCTGTCCTTCAGCACAGTTGACGACAGAAGAATTGATCAGTGCTAAAGTCCGCGAAGCCGTTGAGGATGTCCACGATGTCATTCTCGTCAGTGGTGTCAGCGATGCTCTCATCGCTCAAGCCAAGGCGATTTTAAGAGAGCGCCATATGCAGAGGTGAATCTATGAAAATCGGGATAAAATACTGTGGCGGCTGTAACCCACGCTATGACCGCAGTCAGGAAGTAGAAAAACTAAAAAAAAAATTTCCCCAGCATACATTCACATATGAAATAGAAAATACAGTTTGCGACATCTGCCTCCTTGTCTGTGGCTGTATGACAGCCTGTGCAGAAGAAACGGGTATTGCAGCCCGAAAATTCAAAAAACTTTGTACGCCCCAACAGTTTGCCGCTTTCGCTAAAGACCTGGCAGAAGCACCTCCAGAAACGGCTAATACAAAAAGGCGTATCTGTTTAGGAGATACGGCCACCATGGAGAGAACGTTTACTGAAGAAGATATCCAACAATTCGCAAAGTTGACAGGAGATTATGGTAAGCTGCATACCGACGCTGCTTTTGCTGCAAAATACGGATTCGGCCGCCCCGTCGTTCATGGCATTTTAACCGGAAGCTTATTATCTTCCATAATGGGCACTACATTACCCGGAGCAGGGACCATCTTAATGGACGAAAACCTGACCTTTACAGCCCCCGTTTATGCCGGGGATACCATTACGGCGTCTATAAAATTAGTCCATATGGAAGAAAAAAAGCGCTGGTACATCGGAGAATTCAAGGGAACTTGCAAAAAATCCGACGGGACACTGGCCGTAGAAGGAACCATCCATCAATTAATGATGAAAACCTTATTTACGTATTATGAAAACAACCAATAATTTTAATTATCAGAATAGGAGTAGTATCATGACAAATTTAGAAAAATACGACAATCTTTTTATCAACAGCTTTAAATTAAAAAAGGAAGACCTTCCCGGTTTAAAATATCGCAGCATAAAACTGTGGGATTCAATGGGTCACATGAACTTGATGGAAGAAATGGAAGATACCTTTGACATTTCCATCGATACCCCGGACGTCTTGGCCTTCAGCTCTTATGAAAAAGGAATGGATATTCTGCGGAAATACGGAGTCGATATCTAACATGCCTGCGGTCATCCAGCCCCACTGCATTACAGACCCACTGACACAGAGTAACTGTTATATTCTTACTGCTGAATCCCACGCCCTCATCATCGACCCAAACTGTTATCAAGAAATCCATTCCTATCTTGCTAGTCATCAACTCGTTCCAGAGTATATCATTTTAACGCATGAGCACTGCGATCATATCGCAGCGCTCAATGATATGCGAAAAAATTATGATTTAAAAGTCCTTTGCAGTGCGGCCTGCAGCCAAGGTATCCAAAGTACCACCTTAAATATGACACGCATCATGGAGACTTACTTATACTTTAAGAGCCAAGGTGAACTTCATGTCTCCTATCCCCCTTTTATCTGCCAAGCTGCCGATATCGTTTTCGACGACATTTACTTAGCCACCTGGCGAAGTCATGCGATTTTCTGTATTGCAGCGCCTGGCCATACGCCAGGCAGCATCTGCATCATCATAGATGAAAAAATCTTATTTTCCGGCGATTATTTTATTCCCGGCGAAGAAGTCATCACTCGTCTGCCTGGTGGAGATGAAGCCGTTTATGAGCAGCAAGGGAAAGCAACCTTACGTTGTTTGCCCACACCGATTCTAACCTACCCCGGCCATGGCGGACACTTTATTTTGACACAGGAGGTGAAAAAAGAGTATGGACTATACTAACTGGTTGACACAATCCCCTTATCATTGGACGCAAGACGAAAAAGAAGCCCATTATGTTCCTCTTTTATTTGAATTGACCTCCCAGCACTGTCATCGCTGCCCGCCTTATGGCCAGGCCGTACAGACATTATACGAAAAAAACAGGAAATATGATGCTCCTTCGAAGATTCCAATGATTCCCATTTCCTTATTCAAGACAGAAAATCTGAAAAGTATTCCTGATTCCGAAATTTTCAAAATAATCACTTCATCAGGAACGTCGGGAGTGGCATCCCATTTATACCTCGATGCTTTTAACGCACAAAACCAACAATTAGCCTTATATAACATTGTAAAAGATTTTATTGGCTCCTCGCGGCTGCCTATGCTTATTGTCGATACGCCGGACATATTAAAAAATCGGGACGCCTTTAATGCCCGCGGTGCAGCTGTCTTGGGCTTTTCCATCTTTGCCAAACGAAAATACTATGCCTTAAAACCGGATTTATCCGTTGATTTGGAAAGCATCCGCACATTCATTCAAACATATCGCAATCAACCTGTCTTAATCTTTGGTTTTACCTTTATGATTTGGCAATATTTCTGCGAAGCTCTGGCAAACTACCCCGGCTTAATCGACTTATCCAATGCCATTCTAATCCACGGCGGCGGATGGAAAAAAATGCAGGACCGCGCTGTTTCCCCTCATGATTATAAGAAGCGGCTGTATGAACAGTTCCATATCCATAAAGTCCATAATTATTACGGTATGGCCGAACAGACGGGATGCATTTATATGGAATGTGAACAAGGCCATCTTCATGCCAGCATATTTTCCGATATTATCATTCGCAATCCAGAAAACTTTTCAGTCTGCCCCATAGGGGAAACAGGCATCGTTCAAGTATTGACGCCGTTAGCCACATCCTATCCTGGCCATTCCATCCTGACAGAAGACATGGGTACCCTGTTAGGAATTGATGATTGTCCGTGTGGCCGCTTAGGAAAGTATTTTCGCATCGATGGCCGCATGGCAAAAGCCGAAATAAGGGGGTGTAGTGATGCGCACAACTAAAAACTTTACGATACTGGCCGGTTCAATTCCAGAAAAAGGCCTGCCGCAACGCCCCTTTTCGCCTTTAACGCTACAATTCTGTCAAGATTTTGCCCATCAGTTGCAGCATCATCCCATAGCCAATGAAGATGCAGCTTGGGCTGCTTTCAGTTTTTGGCTGCGTCCGCGAAAACTAGAGCAGTATAAAAACCTGCTGACCTTTCCAGAAAATCGTTTAGGCCGGGGAATGACATTCCATATCGCCCCTGCCAATATGCCTACGATGTTTTTATATAGTTTCTTCATCTCCTTACTTGCCGGCAATGCCAATATCGTCCGCCTTTCTCCTCGATTACTTCCTAAAGTACGGCCGGTCTGCGAAGTACTGTACGATTTGCTGAACGCCCCCGTCTATCAGCCTATAAAAAGCCAAAATGCCATACTTACTTACGGACACGATAGGAAAATCACCGATTGGTTTTCCAAACATTGCGATAGTCGTGTAATTTGGGGCGGCGACAAGACCATTAAGGAAATCAGGAAGTCGCCATTACCCCCTATGGCCATTGATATTCCTTTTGCAGATCGGTATTCATTAGCGATTCTCGACAGTGACTATGTAGCATCCTGTTCTGAAGAGGAACTAAAAAATACAGTTCACCATTTCTATCTGGATACATACGAAGTCGATCAAAATGCATGCTCGTCTCCCCGCATCCTCCTTTGGCTCGACTCAAAAGGTGAATCCTTTACAATAGCCCAGCAACGTTGGTGGCAGGCAGTAACCATTGAAATTCAAAAATATGACTTAGCAGCTATAAAGGTCAGCCGGAAATACGCAGAAGCGTGGAAATTCGCCATGCATATACCAGAAATCAGCCATTTTGCATATGCCAGCAACCGACTTTATGTATACACACTTTCATCGCTCCCCCAAGATTTTACCCAGCTTTCCGGAGCCTTTGGCCAATTCTTCCAATACCCTATAAGGAAATCAGGAGATATCATTCCCTACATAACTTCCAAGGTCCAAACTATTACCACACTAAATATAGATATACAGGCACTCCGTACTCAGTTAATACAGGCCGGCATCACTGGCGTCGATAGAATCGTCCCCTTCGGGCAGGCCATGGATATGGACATGATCTGGGATGGCCGTAATTTGCTGGATACCTTGACCCGTATCATTCGTTAGGAGGGATACTTATGTTGAACTTTTTTGATGAAAATCCGGCGTATGAAAATCATGTATTATTCACGGATGGATCAGGCCAATCCGTAACATATCAGGACTGGTATGCGCATAGTAAAAATTTAGGGAAGATTCTTTCCTCTCCAAACAGACAACTAGCGGCTATCATCTGCCACAATACCATAGGATCAGCTTTATCGTATCTCTGCTGCCTGCAAAATCGAATCGTCCCTTTACTAATCGATCACGATATGGATGCGGAACTGCGCCAGCGGTTATTATCTATTTATAACCCCAATTACATATTCAAGCCAGTCGATAGCCGGTCTGAAGCACTTTATACCCTAAATGGATATGGTATCTATCGGTCAAGTAATACGGTTCATAAGATTCATCCTGATTTAGCTTTGCTGCTGACGACGTCTGGCAGTACAGGCAGCCCTAAACTAGTTCGTCAAAGCTATACAAATATCCAAGCCAATGCTGCATCGATTGCACAGTATTTGAAAATAACAGCCCAAGACCATCCGATTTCTTCATTGCCCATGCATTATACGTTCGGCCTATCAGTCATCAATAGCCACGTATTATGCGGAGCTTGTGAATGTCTGACAGAAGCGACTGTCTTTGACAAAACATTCTGGGATATTTGTCAACGCGATGAAATCACTTCTATCGCCGGAGTTCCATTCACCTATGAATGTCTGAAACGAGTCGGCTTCATGACAATGAACCTGCCTAAATTAGTACTGATGATCCAAGCCGGAGGCCATTTATCGACACGGCTGCAAAAAGAATATCTAGAATTCGCTCATAAGACGGGAAAACAGTTCATTGTCATGTATGGGCAAACCGAAGCGACTGCACGCATGTCCTATCTGCCTTTTGATATGGGCCTGAAAAAAATAGGCAGTATCGGCATTGCCATTCCTGGCGGTACTTTCCACATCATGGAAGATGAAAAAACAGAAATCACACAGCCCCATGTAACCGGTGAACTTTGCTATGAAGGCCCTAACGTCACATTGGGATATGCCCATTGTGCTGACGATTTAGCCCTGGGAGATATGCGGCATGGCCGGTTATATACAGGCGATATGGCCTATTTTGACGAAGACGGGTACTATTACATCGCTGGCCGAAAAAAACGTTTCATTAAAGTAATGGGCAAGCGTGTCAATATGGACGAAATAGAAGAATTGCTGAAAAGTGCTTTTGATTTCAGCGATTTCGCCTGTGTCGGTAAGGATGATGATTTACATGTATTCATGACTGCCCCTGGCCGTCAATCTGAAGTCGAAGATTTCCTGATAGAAAAGACAGGTTTGCATCTCCGTTGTTTTACGATTCATCATATCGAACAAATCCCTAAAAATACATCGGGAAAAACACAATATCCTGAACTCAAAGCCTTAGCAGAAAAATAGGGAGGCGTAAAAAATGGATACGGGTATAAACCTCTCACAGGAACAACTCCAAAAACTTTCTATAAACCAAATACAATCCTTGCATATTCTTTCTCTATCTGCTGAATCTTTACACGATTTATTACAAAAAGAGTCCGAAGAAAATCCTTTTATGGATTACAGCCCTGTCACAACCAACAGCGTTTCCTCTGATGGTACTGCTTCATTTTTAAATTTTGTAGCCGCTCCGGAAGAGCGAAGTGTGAAGCAATTTATTTTAGAACAAGTCAATCCTTCCAATTTCACGACTCCACAGTGGGCACTTTTCTCCTATTTAGCGGATCATGTCGATACGCGAGGCTATTTGACCCTCACTGAAGAAGAACTAAAAAAAAGGCTTCCTTTGCCAGACGGCCTTTTCACTTCTTGTCTGCGAATACTCCAAAGCTTAGATCCTGCCGGCATAGGCGCGGCTTCATTAAAAGACTGTCTGAAATTACAATTACAGCGAAGCCATCAGCTGACCCCTTTATTAGAAGAATTAATCGAAAACCATTTGCCTGAAATAGGAAATAAAAACACATCCCGCATCTGCCAATCGTTAAAAATCCCGAAAAAAGAAATTTTATCAGCCCTTCAGTTGATTAGAAATCTGAATCCAGCTCCGTTGGAAGGCATGTTTGAAACTGATGTCACTTATATCATCCCTGATGTAATCATTAAGTTCACTCCTGCTGGCCATGAAATCACATTAAACGATGGCTGGGTCGCCTCTTATTCGATGAGCGATTATTATGTCCGCATGATGCAGTCAACGACGGATGAAAGCGTAAAAAAATACTTTCAGACAAAATACACTCGTTGTCGCCTATTATTCTATAATATCGAACGGCGCCGCCAGACATTATATAATCTGACCGATGCCATCTGCCATTACCAGCATGACTACTTGAAAAACCAAGGTCCCTTGTTCCCTATGACGCTGGCCGATATTGCCAAAGAAATTGGCGTACACCCTTCGACAATCAGCCGCTCCATAAAGAATAAGTATCTACAAACATCACATATGACCCTCTCCTTTAAGGACTTATTCCAGCGCCCCTTCCCGAAGACGGGAAAAAAGATTTCTAAAGATTCTTTGAAAAAAGAATTATATCACTTGATACAATCGGAGGATACGTGTCATCCTTATAGTGATGCAAAATTGACCGAAATACTCTCCAGCCAGTTTGGCCGGACATTTTCCCGCAGACTCATCCAAAAATACCGAACAGAACTGCATATTCTGAATTCATATGAACGTTGTAAATAATTTTTATGTCATTCTAGTAAATTGCTAATACATTAAGCCTTTGCGCTTGTTAGTATAACTAAAAATTGTTATAATTTTCGCATATGCATATATGTAATACGTGAATTGCAGAGGCCCTGTTTGGGGCCTCATTGCTTCTTTGTCGTAAAGGAGGAACGTCTTTATGACGAATGCAACAAAAATTTTTTCGACGCTGTCAGAAGCCAGAGAACGGCTCAACGCCATAATCGAACATTCCTTTGATGGCATTTTCATTACCGATGCCAAAGCCAATGTTATCCGCATCAATCATGCCTATGAAGTCATTACAGGCTTAAAAAAAGAAGAAGTACTCGGTAAAAATATGGCAGACCTCGTTCATGACAAGTTGATTTCGGAATCGGGCTCCCTGCAAGTCATTAAGACGAAACAACCCGTGACACTACAACAGCGATTTCGTTCGGGGAAAGAAGCACTTGTAACGAGCTCTCCCATTTTCGATGCTGACGGTAAATTCATCATGATTGTCACCAACGTGCGGGATCTAACAGAAATTTATAATTTAAAAGCTGTCGTCCAAGAAAAAACAGCTGCCATGGATCGCCTGGCTTTGGAACTGGAACATTTACAGACAACAGCAGAAGAAAACCAGGAAATCATTGCCAAAGATGAAACTACCTTAGCGGCTATGCTACTCGCCAACCGAGTCGCTTCCATGGATACTACCGTCATTCTATTGGGTGAGACAGGTGTCGGGAAAGAAGTCATGGCCCGGTATATTTTCCAACACAGCCAGCGTGCCAAGAATAGCTTCATCAAAGTGAATTGCGGCGCTATTCCAGAAAACCTGATTGAAAGCGAACTCTTTGGATATGAAGGAGGTGCTTTCACTGGAGCCAATAAAAATGGAAAAATCGGGCTTTTTGAATTAGCCAATAATGGTACGTTATTTCTCGACGAAATCGGCGAGCTTCCTAAAGACATGCAAGTAAAATTATTACGTGCCCTGCAAGAACAAGAAATCATGCGTGTCGGCGGTACGAAGCCAGTAAAAATCAACGTCCGCATCATTGCCGCTACGAACCGGAATTTAGAAGAAATGGTAAAAGACGGTACTTTTCGTGAAGATTTATATTACCGGCTCACGGTCTTCCCCATCTCCATTCCGCCATTGCGGATGCGAAAAAAGGATATCATCCCCTTGGCCCTCTCTTTTTTAAAAAAGTTAAATCAGAAATATCAAATGAAAAAGTATTTTACAGACTTATCGATGCAGCTACTCCATGAATATGACTGGCCCGGCAATATCCGTGAATTAAAAAATATCGTCGAGAGAGCCATTATAATCAGTCCGGCCGATGCGATAAAACCCGAAAACCTACACATACATTCTCCAAATAAACCCATCGTAATAATAAAAGAGAAAGAGAATACTTCTACCTCAGAAAATTTTTCTTCAGCTATACCTGAATTTCCGATGAATTTAAAACATGAACTCGAAAAAATAGAATATACCTATATGACCCAAGCTTATGAAGTCTTTGGAAATGTACGCGATGCTGCCAAAAATCTAGGGCTCACACCATCAACTTTTGTCCGGAAACGCAAACAATATCAGCAAAAAAATGCTGCGTCAGAAAGGACGTGATTGTTATGGCAACGTTAGAGGAAATCCGTAAAAAAGCCCGCCGTCAGATGCACGGTTGTTATGTCTGTCCAGACTGTGATGGCAATGCCTGTCCTGGAATGATTCCCGGTTATGGTGGCATGCGGACAGGCCAATCTTTTCGTAACAACCGCTTAGCCTTTCAAAAATATGGCCTCGTATCCCACCTCCTGTCGGCTAGCAAAAATCCAAATACTACGTGTTCTATTTTTGGAAAAACTTTATCCATGCCGATTCTTGTCGCCCCAGTCAGCGGCTATGTCCATAATGGAAAAGTAGAAGGAAATCCAGAAGAAAAAGAATACGAATACCTCTTTTCGATGATTGAAGGTGTCACAAAAGCAGGAACACTGGCATTTACCGGTGACAGCGGCCATGCTTATATGTATGCAGCCGGAATTGCCGCTTCAAAGAGATATCCTGGACAGGTAATCCCGACAATTAAGCCGCGAAAAGATCTAAAAATCATAGAAAAAGCTCGATTAGCCGAACAATCAGGCGCATTCGCAGTCGCTAACGACATTGATGCCGTAACATCAGCCAATATGCGATTTTTTGGCCAACCCTTAGAAGTGAAGCGCCTAGAAAACCTAAAACACATCATCAATTCCATTCATCTCCCATTTATCGTAAAAGGCATCATGTCCCCTGACGAAGCCCTGCTTTGCCTGCAAGCAGGTGCCAAAGGAATCATAGTCAGCAATCACGGCGGTCGTATACTCGATGGTATGGTCAGCTCTCTGTCGGTACTTCCCGAAATTTCGGCTGTCGTAAAAAATAAGTTAACCATTTTTGTAGACGGCGGCATCCGGCACGGCGAAGATGTCTTAAAAGCATTGACACTCGGCGCAGATGCAGTCCTAATTGGCCGTCCTGCTGCGATTGCCAATATCGGCGGAGGTGCTGAAGGGGTTACTTTACTTCTCAATACCTTAAAAGAAGAATTAAAAGATGCTATGATGATAACAGGCGTTCCCGATATACAACATATACCAATTAACATTTTAAAGAAGCTTTAGTAAGCCAAGCCAACACTATCCAAAAAAAGTCATACACTCATAAATCAAAAAATAATGAGTGCATGGCTTTTTTTATATCTTGCTCTGTAAGTGGAAAATAAATCAGTGTATAGAAAAAGCCCCAGACTTATGCTATCCTTTCTTCATAAGTCTGAGGCTTTGATTCTATTTATCCTTTGCACTTTTCCTGGGGCTTTGTTGCCCAAGGCAGGTATTGATTCAAGGTTTCGGCATCTTTGAAGTTTGCTGTATTTGGCAGCTTTTCAAAAAGGTATTTCAGATACCGTTCGGGGTCCAAGTCGTTGGCTTTGGCTGTTTCAATCAGGCTGTAGACGATGGCACTGGCTTGGGCTCCTTTGGGGCTGTTACTGAAAAGCCAATTTTTCCGCCCAACGGTGAAAGGGCGGATGCTGTTTTCCGCGGTGTTGTTGGAAATGTCACAGTGCCCGTCTTGGAGGTAACAGGTCAGCCCGTCACGGTTCGACAGGAGATAATTCATGGCCGTTGCCAGCGGCGATTTGGGCAGCAGTTTGTCGACATTGTTTTCTGCCCACGCGAAGAGCGCCTTCAGGATAGGCTTTTCTTCCCCGAGGCGTCGTTTATACCGTTCTTCCGGTAAGAGCGATTTGTATTCTTTTTCCTTGTCAAATAACTGGCTAATCTGGTCGATACCCGCTTTGACTAAGGTGTTTTCGAGTCCATCCGTTTCTTTAGCATAAGCCGGAGCGGCATCGACGAACTTCCGGCGGGCATGAGCCCAGCATAGGCAATGACCTGCTGTCTTGATGGAACGATAGCCAACATAGTCGTCCGTCAGCAGGTAACCAGAGAAACCTTCCAGAAAAGTTTCTGCACAATGGGCGCTGCGCGTCGGCGCATATTCAAACAAACGGATTTTCCGCGTGGGATTCAAAGCCGTGCTGACATAGACCCACATATAGGACTTGCTCGTATTTTTACGGCCTTTTTCGTTGTGCACCTGGATGGGTGTTTCATCAGCATGGAGACAGCGCTCTTCCAGGAGCATCTCATGCATCCGTCCATAGACCGGGGCCAGCCATTCTTTGGAAGCAATGATGATCCAGTTAGCCAGATTGGCCCGGGAAAAGGCCAGGCCGATGCGTTTCCATTCGCTTTCCTGGCGGTACAGTGGCAGGGCATAGCCATATTTCTGCATCATGACATGGGCGACCACCGATGGCGAGGCGATGGAATGTGGGATGACCGGCTGAGGTATGGCTGTTTTCAGGATGGCAGGCTGTCCCTGCTTGCGGCAGGGACGGCATTCATAACTTTTACGATAAAAATCCTTCACTTCCACGCGGGCTGGGATGTAAACGACTTCTGAACGGATGAATTCTTCACCTACCGGCGAAAGGGTGCTTCCACATTCCGGGCAGACCGTCGTTTCCAGTTCGACGACAATTTTCTGATGAGGCAGTTTGGCCAGTAATTCTTCACGATGGCCGACCTTTTTCTTGCGTTTGTAGAGGAGCAGGAAACCGTCCCCCTGCCAGAGCAGGGCCTTGAACCGGTCCCGGCGACGGCCGCAAAACAGGAAAAGCGAAGGCTGGAACAGATCCATCTGGAACTGCTGGACGATGATAGCACTGAGCCCGTCAATGGACTTACGCATGTCTGTATAGCCACAGGCGATGAAGACATGGTCTGCTGAAATATGCAAATCCATCAAGCATTCACCTTCTGCAGTAGCTGCAGCGTCTTTTACAGCAGCCTTTCAGAAGCCTTTCAGAAATATGATCCGTCACTTCCAAGGAAAACGCACCACACTTCACAATGAGGGAATCCTGGACGGGAGTCGCCGCCGAAAGAAGAACCAGTGTGGGGACTTCCTCCTTTTTAGTTTCCGGCGCCTGTGCCGGTGCGAAACGAATACGGAGTTTATGTTGCCAGTAGTAATACTGCTTGATAGGGATATCCTGCTGCGCACAGAATTTCTTCACCGTTAAGCCGCTCTGCTGGCGCTGCGCGATGATCTGCATCCAGTGTTTCATTCTTATTTCGCGTGTAATTTTTTGAGTATCCAAAAACATCCTCCTTACTGAATAGGATAAATTAGAGTTTTTAGACAAAATGGGAGAAACTCTAATTTGTCTAATTCATCCTGTTTGATGAGCCTATTGTCTCACAAACAGCCAGAAGATTAAATCCACCGATTTATTTTCCGCTTACGCACTTTACAACTTTTACCACGCCATCTCGTTGTTTTCCCAAGCTAGTTTACCCAAGAACCAGATGAAGTCCGTTGAATTTTTTGCGTTTTGAATCTTAGAGGTACTTGTCTGTTAGCCCATAAGAGGTATAAAAGTCAGGAGGATTATTCTTCAAAGTGTGGTTGCGCAATATTTATTTCTTCAAAAAGTTGTAAACCGCTGTTACTTTTCTTGCGAAGCAAATAAATTATCGAGTAAATATTTATATCGTTTATATAAAATTATTAATTGATCATATGTATATTCTCGATAAGAAGCAGATTTCATTTTTTCATTAAAAAACGCTTGAAATTCGTTCAATAAACGCGCATCATTGATTAAATAAATCGGAGCAGTATGTTTATTAATCCGATGTAAATTCTTTTTAAAAAAAGCCGTCGAATAATTCGAATAAAAAGATAAACTAATAAAATTATTAGTTCCATATATACCTGTAGCAGGCAATAAAATCCCCAAAACAATATTGGGATTTAATTTCATACTCTGCAAAACCTGTTGCAAATGTTGTTTTCGCTCGTCTAAAGTTAGTTTATATGAAAAGTCATTCAAATGAATATAGCCTGTCTCCAAATACTGAATCAATGAATTGCTAGGCACCAAAAATCGTAATTCTGCTTTATCCATAAGATTTTTCCAAATGGATTGAATTCGACAAATCCAATTCTCATCGGCAGGCTGATACATCCCTTTTTTTGCATTTTCTAGTAAGGATTGGAATACACTATCCGGAAGCAAAAATTCAAATCCATGAGCCAAAAAATAAAAATATTTATTTGATGTAAAAAACATATCGCGAAATCCAAATGGCTCCATCCCTAACGTTTTTTTAGGAATTAGAATTTCTTTTGTATTATGAAGAAAATTTATGCATTTATGATAAAGCATATTTATTTGTATCGTATCATTAAGAACTACGCACAGATCTATGTTCCCATGTTCATTTAACACATAACTAAGAGCAACCTCATTTTCAATAACAATGATATTATCATACGCATCAATGGTCCGGTCGTACAAGGTAATTTCATAATCTGATAATTCATCGAGACAATGATATAATGTTCCAATCATATTTTGACAACGCATTTTATCTAAGTCTAAAGAGACATATAGTTGACAAGGTTTCACAGGCAATTTTATTGTACTCAAGAAACGCCAAAAGTCATTTTCCATCAAAGAACAAAATTCTCCAGTAATACAAATGGACACCTTTTGTTTAGAATTCTCAATAACATTCTTTAAAATTTTCTGAAGCATTTGTTGACAATTGAATTGTCCGATAACGACTTGTGTATTTTCTTTATGATTCTTTTTTTCTATATTAGAGCGAATGGTTTGCTGATATGCTGTCATCAACAATCGATAGATTTCAGCATTCAATTCATCTTCTGAGTTGCAACATTCATACATAAATTGTTTCGAAAACTCATCAACAGTCTGCTCTTTAATCAATACTGAAGCTATATAATGCGCTATATTTTGATTAATCATATCAATATTTTTAGCTGCCGGTAATCGTATTCCATTAACCCATTTGCTGATATATGAGATATCATATCCCAGCACCTCTGCTAAAATGCCATATTTTATATGAATATATCTCAACATGCTTTTTAGTAACAATGCATATTTATTTTCTGCCATAATCCATCACCAGTTTCATGCTTTATTATCATAGTATTTATGTTAATAGCTTAATTTATATTATACCTAATGTCAACAAAAAATCCGTTAGCCATTATTCAGCTAACGGATTTTTTTACTTTTTACTTATTTCCACTCAAATACACCACGGTTTAAAACAGCTTTACCGGTTACTTTATTCATCAATCTGAAGTAAGCAATTCTGTCACCGATTTTCCAAAGCTGAAGTGCTACAGGGGTGTCAGGGAACAACACAGAAGTCATTTGTGCTGCCATGCGTGTCATGCGTTCCGGTTCGCCTGGAATCAAGGCACCAATGGCTAACCGGCAAGAAAATCCAAAAGAACATAAACCCTGCATAAAGGACGTTTTAAATCCCATTTTTTGTGCATATTCCGGATCTACATGAACCAAATTAGTATCACCCGTTAATCGATACAATAAATTCTGTACCGGACTAATATAGTCATCTAATTCAAAATCAGGCTTTCTATCAGGAATGACAACCTTGCTCTTTGGCATGGGTTCTCCACCAAACCCACCTGCTTCATGGAAAAATGTTGTAGAATAATTCGTGCAAACATCATTACCTGCTTCATCTCGAACAACAACTTTTGACTTGACAACTGCCCCTTTACCTTCTCCACGATCATATACGTCTGTAATAACATCTTGATATTGGAAAGTCCCTTTGATTGGATCAATAGGACGATGCATGATGATTTCATGATCCATATTTAAGAATGAAATAGTCGGCTTAATGATTTCATCAGCCAGCATAGAAGCTGGTAAAGGCATCCACTGATAGGGACGTACATTCACAGTACCCCAATAAGGAATTGTCCCATACGTAGGAATTGCCTTTAAATATTTTTCATAGGTGTACATTAAATCTTCACGTTTAGCGCCTACTGCTAAAGCATATAAAACAATATCTCGCCAATTATATTCCAAATAACGAGGCTCCATTTTTTTACCGACAAGCATTTCATCTAAACGCTGTTTCATACTGATTCCCTCCTAATGTAAAATCTGCCGACCAATAACAACACGTTGAATTTGATTTGTACCTTCATAGATTTGCGTAATCTTAGCATCTCGAAGCAATCTTTCTACTGGATATTCACGAGAGTACCCATATCCACCCATAATTTGAATAGCATCTAACGCCACTTGTACAGAAATATCAGAAGCAAAAGTTTTAGCCATAGCCGCTTCTTTCCCAAAGGATAGTCCTGCATCTTTCAAAGAAGCTGCATGATATGTCAATTGCCGGGCTGCTTCAATTTGTATAGCCATATCAACCAACATGAACTGAATAGCCTGATTAGCAGAGATAGGTTTACCAAATTGTTCTCTGATTTTAGAATAATCAAGCGCTTTTTCATAGGCAGCTTCAGCAATACCTACAGCCTGCGCAGCGATTCCAATCCGTGCGGTATCTAAAGTCATCATCGCAATTTTAAAACCTTCTCCATCTTTTCCTAATTGATTACTCAAGGGAATCCTGCAATTATCAAAATGCAGCTCAACAGTAGACGAAGCACGAATCCCCATTTTTTTCTCATGTTTACCTATGGTAAATCCGGCAGTTTCTTTTTCAACAATAAATGCCGATAACCCTTTAACACCCTTGGACTTATCCTTAGATGCAAAAACCACAAAGACATCAGCTACTCCACCATTGCTAATAAAACATTTAGTGCCGTTAAGCACGTAAGCATCACCATCTAATACAGCTGTTGTAGCCGCTTGTGCTGCATCAGATCCAGCACCGGGTTCAGTTAACGCAAAAGCCCCAATAAACCGTCCAGTAGCTAAAGCAGGTAAATATTTTTTCTTTTGTTCCTCTTTTCCTTTCCATAAAATAGGCAAGATGCCCGCAGAATTATGCACTGCTACAATAGCCCCAGTCGCTGCACAAGCTTTTGAAATTTCTTCTAAAGCAACTACTTGCGATACCATGTCCATCTCAGAACCAGATAAAGATTCTGGTACAGCCATACCCATAAAACCAGATTCACTCAATTTTTGAATATTTTTCCATGGAAATTCTTCTGTTTCATCATAATAAGCCGCTTTAGGCGCAATGATTTTTTCAGCAATATCTGCAATTATTTTTTTAATAGCCAATTGATCTTCATTTAACAACATACCAGTCACCTCTTCACATATATCAAATTTTCAAATTCATCGGTTTATCCATAAAAATGCGTGAATCCATAGCTTTCAAATCTTGGCTGATTTCAGGCTTAAATTCCATATGAGCTAAAATATCCCTTTCAACATCCATACCTGGTGCAATTTCCGTTAAAACCAAACCTTGAGGACCTAATTTAAAGACACATCTTTCAGTAATATAAAGTACATCTTGTCCATGTTTCTGTGCATATGACCCACTAAAAGTAATTTGATCAATCTTATTCAAGAACTTAGGAATACTGCCTTCTTGCAAAATAACCAA